>OGJY01002047.1_pt1 | contig 21514 bp, 16 predicted proteins | sample 1572231 | NCBI WGS metagenome assembly OGJY01 (sample SAMEA2582121, study PRJEB24529) | metagenome | biome: Human gut stool | place: China | collected 2011
GTTTCTGTTACAAAGGATTTATTCCAGAATACTCCAAGGCTTGCAGCCAGATGGCCGCCAGCGGAAGATCCCTGAACTACGATCTTGCCTGTATCAATATGCCACTTTTCTGCATTTTCACGAAGCATTGCAACTGCTGTAGCCAACTGCAGAAGTGCCTCCGGGAAACGTGCCGGTGCAACGCTGTAACGAAGAATTGCTGCATGATACCCCATTGCCATAAACTTAACAGCCAGTGCTTCTGCCTCTCTGTCCGATGTCATTGCATATCCGCCACCTGGACAGATCAATACAACCGGCCTCTTTCTCTCTGGATCTATCTCCGGAGAATTATCCAGAAAATAGGTAAATAAGTTTGCTGTGAACTCAGAGTCTTTTAAATGGATTTCTATTTTTTCATGTATCATCGATGTAACCTCCAAACCTAAAATATAACATGATATACCCAGTATAATCGGGATACATACAAATATCAATTTTTATTCAGCCTCATCCGAGTCAATCGTAACCGAATAAAAAATTATAGATTTACGATTTTCTTTATTCTTATATTCTCCCTAAAGTGTGTTTGAAAAATGCTTTTCGCAAGATGTGCGTCACAATTTGTGGGAGATTTTGTCCGGATGAGGGCGTCGTAGCGGGCTACGGCAACCGAATTCGAGCAAAATCTACCGCAAAGTGGGGCGTGCAGATTGTGAGAATGATTTTTCAAACACACTCTAGGACCCTGATATCATATTATTTATTTTCTCCCAGAATATACTGCTTCAGGAAATCATAAATCTGATTCTCTGTTGGAGGACATCCCTTTACGTTATGTTCAAATTTACAGGTGCATGCACCTACACCCAGTTTTCCTGTTTTTCCGCGGTATCCCTGGCCGATGCAGATTTTCGTGTCCAGTTTCTCGAAAAGGCCGTCATTTTTAAGCATTTCCAGAGCCGGGATCAGATAACCATAGCAGGCACTGCAGGATTCTACTTCTTCTACTGCATCCTGAAGTTCTACCACTTTTCTTGATTTCGGAAGTTCTTTGCGGGCATTTTCCTCACAGTATACGATGTGGGAATTTTTCAGATCAGTACTTCCAACCCCAAGCTTCTCTGCCAGTTCAATATACGGTACATCTTTCGTTGTATAATGCATGATCTGACATACATAAGAATCGATCAGTACCGGATCCGTCCCCGCCCAGATACGGTTCATCACTACCGGATTTCCGCCATCCTCGAAATCCAGATCCCCACAGATATTATCAACCACGATAAAATCCTGGTGAAGCCCCGCATTCAGATGTGCAATCGGTTCATGCAGTCCCATCGCATGAAAATGACGCTTCTCTGTATTGGGGATCAATCCTTTCATATTTTTCAATGCACATGTGATCTTTGTCTGACAATGGCCTTTCAATACCGGAACATTGATCAGAAAATCAATATTTGCCGCACGTTCACAGACATTCAGTTTCATCCCCCTGCAATCTCTTTCAATCCCCTTGTCTTTCTGCATATCCCAAAAAGGCACCTGATATTTTTCCGTTAGTTCACGATATCCGCACACTTCGTATGCTTCTGTAGTCTTATCTCCCACCCAGGAGCCTTCCAGAATGGCAATATTTCCATATCCGTTTTCCTGCAGATATTCAATAATTCCCGCCACAATTTCCGGATGTGTGGTAGCTCCCCATGAAGCCTCGGAAGGTGATACAAGATTAGGCTTGATACCAATCTGCATCTTTTTATCTGAAATCACAGACGCCAGGCCACACTGTACCAGCAGTTCCTTTGTCATTTCTTTGTAATCGGTTCCGCTCTTTATATAGATTTCATTTTTGTTCATTATAAGATTATCCTTTATATTTTACAATTTTACATTCGAATATTTTTCTGCTGATTTTTGCATATCTTTTTTGTATTTCCCCCCGGAAGTTTTCTTCTGAACCGGTCAGCTTTTCTGAGGTGAAAATGTTCTCCGCATCAGCCTGCATGCCACTGTACTTGTGAGCAATGCCACCAGAAATCCTGCCAGAACATCCCCCGGATAATGTACGCCCAGATAGAGTCTGGAAAAAGCAATCATTCCGGCCAGAACAACAGGTAAAATCCCCCATTTCCCGGGCAGCATCCGCAGACAGACCAGTGCAACGGCAAAGGAAGCGCAGGTATGACCGGATGGAAATGAATAGTCTTTCGGTCTGGTGATCAGCGGAATGATCTGTGTATAAGTATCAAAAGGTCTTGGACGGGCTACTGCATTTTTTATCAGCAGATTTGTGATCAGAAACCCTGACAGCAGCGAGAGTGCCGCTGTCACTCCTGTTTTGCGTGTTTTCCCGAAACAGATCAGAAGCACACATAATACGATCCAGAACCATCCTCCGTTTCCGAGGAAGGTGACTGCTCTCCAGAACGGAGTCAGGGCATCCACCCTTAAATGTTCCTGGATCCACAGTAAAATATTCATATCTAATTGCTGTAATGTCGCCATAAACTTCTCCCATTATATTTTTTATCAGTCACAGTATGTATTCCTCTCAAAATACATACGAATTATATCAGTCCGACTTCTTTTGTGCAAGGTATTATAAGCAAAGTTGATTTGTTTAAGGATTCAAAAGTCAAAATAACGTAGAAATCAGTCAAAATACCGATAGCGTTTTTCTGCCGGAAGGATTATGCTGAAAGCAGACTAATAAAACTGCCTGATCAGGCAAATACTTATTACGGGGGTAAATATGATAAACACATTATCGGCCGGTAAGGATAATTTTTACCGGCAGATGCTTAAACTGACGATTCCGATCATTATCCAGAATCTGCTCAGTGCAGCGGTTAACTCCGCAGATGTAATTATGCTTAATTATGTGGGACAGTCTGCGATTTCTGCGGTGTCTCTGGCTGCCAATTACTCCAATATCCTGTTTATGGTATATTATGGACTTGGTACAGGCGCATCTCTTCTGTGTGCGCAGTATTTCGGAAAAAATAATATGCAGGCTATTCATGCGATTGAGGGAATTGCCCTCCGCTTTTCCATCATAATCTCTGGAATCGTAGCACTGATCGCATTTACTGCTCCTCAGCTTATGATGAAGATTTTTACTTCTGATCAGGAACTGATCTCTATCGGTTCTTCTTATCTTAGGATTATGGGAATTACATATCTCTGCTGGGGAATTACAGAGATTTATCTGGCGATTTTGCGCAGTATCGGACGTGTAACGATCAGTATGGCATTGAATATGCTGGCTTTTATATTGAATATTATCCTGAATGCCACTTTTATCTTTGGGCTTTTCGGCGCACCGAAGCTGGGGGCTACAGGTGTTGCCATTGCAACTGCTGCTTCCAGACTGATCGAACTGGCAGCATGCGTGATCGTTTCTTTCCTGAGCAAAGATGTTAAATTGAACCTGACCTTTATGTTTATCCGCAGTAAGGTGCTGTTTGGCGACTTCGTCCGGCTGTCACTTCCCGCTCTTGGAAATGACGTTTCCTGGAGTGTTGCTTTCTCCATGTACTCTGTGATCCTGGGACATCTCGGAACAGATGCCGTTGCAGCCAACTCTCTGGTTACGGTTGTCCGCAATATCGGTTCTGTGTTCTGCTTTGCAATTGCCAGTGCGGGAACGATTCTTCTTGGAAATGTAATGGGAAAAGGGGATCTGGAGAAATCGAAGGTGTATGCTTCCAGAATGCTGAAAATGACCATTATAGCCGGTGCCATTGGCGGTGTGATCGTATTTGCCATCACTCCTCTGGTTCTGAGATTTGCATCCTTAAGTGACGGCGCAATGCATTATCTGAAGTACATGCTGCTTATCAATACCTATTATATTATGGGTTCTGCGGTAAACACAGCCCTGATCGCCGGGGTATTCCGCGCAGGCGGTGATACGAAGTTCGGACTGATCTGCGATACCATTGATATGTGGGTATATGCGGTACCTCTGGGATTTTTTGCGGCCTTTGTCCTGAAGCTTCCGGTATTGTGGGTCTACTTCCTGCTCTGTACAGATGAGTTTGTGAAATGGCCATGGGTATTCCATCATTACCGCCAGGGGAAATGGGCACAGAATATTACAAGGGAGGATCTGTTTGAGCAGAAAGCTTCCTGAGATATCATTTTAACCGAATCAAGTAAGTCCCCTGCGGAGGATTCCCACTTATTATCTTAAACAAACAATAGTACGTAAAAACAGCAGGTCTGCTCATTTTCTGAACATTCCTGCTGTTTTTATGTCTGCAGATTTTCTTTTCGAATCCCTGCAGACATCCATTTTCGGTTTATAAAAAATGCTTACAGATTATAATGTATTCAGGTCGATTCTGTAATCGTCAGAGCCCTGTCCGTCTACTGTGTAGTAAGCGGCTTTCTGCTCAACATTTACATAAACGCTGATTTCTTTTCCTTCGATGCCTTTGTCTTTGATGTCTTTTTTGATTGCTTCCTCGATGGAGCTCATTGTAACTGCAAAACCAGGTAATTCGATAGTTGTTTCTGCGAATTTTTTGATGTCGATATTTTTAGCCACTTCTTTTACTGCTTTCTTTACAGTTTCTTTTGCTTCTTCTACAACCGGAGCCTTCGCAATATCAGCTGCAGCGTCTTTTGCTTCTTCAATTACTGCTGAAGCCTTTACAGTTGTTTTCTCAACTGTCTCTTTGACTGCTTCTGCAGCCTTTGTTGTTGCTTCTTTAATAGTTTCCTTTGCTCTTGAAGTTGTTCTTTTTCTCATAATAATCTCCTATTCCAACTGATTGGTCTAGAGCGTGTCGCTCTAACAGTTTCCTGTGTAACCGTATCACAAATTCCAGATAATGTCAAATTTTTATCAAATTTTGTCCTACTCAACATTTTTTAAGGCTTCATCCATAGGAATATTCTTCACTCTCCGAAATTCCAGCAAGGCCACGATTCCGTATGTAATGATTCCTGCTGCAAACATCTGCACATAGATCATCGGGTCGATCCAGAGCGTAATCCAGCCGGAAATGCTTGACAGCATCATCTCCCTGAACAGAACCTTCATAACCGCTGTTTCTATTGGAAGACTGACAAGCAGACAGAACACTACTACCATTGAAGTAGACAGAATGTACAGCCTGCTGATCTCGCCATTTGTATAGCCCAGGATTTTTACCATTGAAATAGACTGGGCATTTTTTTCGATAATGATCTTGGAAAGAAGATAGATCAGTACCATATAGATCACAATAGCAAATCCATTTACCATTCCCATCATACTTCCCATAGACACATCCAACTGTCTGGAAATCTTGGTCAGTGCATCCAGGTCCACCACTGACCCAATATATTTGTCTTTGATATCTGTAATCCTGGTATCAGAAAAATAGCCGCTGTAATAATCTTCTCCCAGATTAAAGGTTTCGTTCAGCTGAGTTCTGGTCATAAATACACACAGGCCTGCCGTATAATCATAAATTCCTGTTACCTTAAAAGAATACTGTTCCTTTTCATACTTTTCCTTCAGGGTAATGGTATCTCCGGGATGAATCCCATATTTGTCCGCATAAGCACTGGAAATATAGATTCCTTTATCAAGATCAGCCTTTACATATCTGCTGTCCGGCTCGATTCCATACAAAAGAACCTCCTCGCTCTTATACTTTCCGGGAAGAGTATTTAAAGAATATGCTGAAAACTCTTCTGCATCTTCATTCTTTGTTTCCGCAGACATATAGAATTCCAGTATAGAAAACAGACTGTCAAATTTGTTTCCACTGGCTGCACTTACCGGAACCTGAAGCATATACTGGTATTTTGCCAGCATATTATTCTGGATTTCCACCTGATAATGAGATAAGGCCGAAGGAAGGAGTAATCCAAACATCAACAGCAGGTTGGCAAAGATAATCCCGATAAACAGTACCAGGTAATTGCTCATATTCTGAAAGATCACGCGAAGACGAAATCTGGAAAAGATTTTTATAACAGGGCTTAAATAAATTGCTTTTTTCTTCTTTCTGCCTGAAAGATCCCTGCGCAGGAATTTCAGCGGGGAAAGACGCAATTTGTATCGGAGAACTCCATAATTCATCACCAGCATAATGATCACCGGAACTACTGTTGTAAGCAGAAAAGCTTCTGCGCTCCATACGGTCACATAGCTAGGCAGGCTATAGCTGCCATAATACATTCCTGCACATACATTCTTAAACACTGTATATCCCAGAATATTTCCCACCAGTGCTCCTACCAGTGTAACAAGGACAGGCAATGCCATATAATGCCGGATCAATTCTCTCCTGGTATAGCCGGAAGCTCTGAGCGTGCCGATAACCCCTGCTTCCCTGCGAATCGTATTACTGATAGTAATTCCGAATACAAAAGCCATAATGACAATTACAATGTATAGCAATATGATCATCATAGCCTTGTCACTTCCCATATCGTCCCCGGTAAAGGTAATGGCCTGATTCAGATATCTGGGTACAAAAGCTTCCAGGGTAACAATTTCCCCTATATTTTCCATCAATTCTTCTGAAACTTCCTTTTCCTCTTTTTCTGTTTTGGGCTGTTTGTCATAGATCCAGGAATAATTGTACTGGAGCTTATCCTGATCCAGAGTATCAAACTCCTCCGGTGTTACTACAGAAACTCCGAATTTCACAGAATCAAACATGGAATCATTATTATTCTGAAAAAGACAGCTGTAATCAGACAGAGCCACAAGCCCTGTAACCTTCCAGGTCTGCTTACCTCTCTGGCTCTTCAAGGTGTCTCCCACCTTCAGTTCATTATTGTCTGCATACATGCGGTCAATGGCAATTTCCCCTGTTGCTTTTGGAAGTTCTCCCTTCATCAGGCATACTCCATTGATTTCTGTCCTGTTTTTGAAAAAGCGCATGGTACTTCCATTATCCAAAGGCTCTTCAATATAGAAATTTTCATACAGCTTTATTCCCAGATTCTGGATTTCTTCTTTCTGGCTTTTATATATCTGTTGATTGGTACGGAAATTTCCGTTTTCTATATTGTATTTTTCAAATCCACCATTATAAGCAACAATCATACTTCCGTCTGCCACCAGAAATCCGGAAACCATTCCTATGGTCAATACCATCAGAATAAAGACCACCAGATATTTTCCCAGTTCCCCCTTCAGTTCTCTGGGCAGACGTTTGCGTAAAGGATTTTTCATAAATAACTCCTTTCCTTTGTCATAGGCAGAAACCCACTGCCTTTAGGCGGTGGGAGGAGCCTTGTAAATTGTTACCCAATATGCTACAATAACCGTAGCAGTTTTTAAAGAGAAAACCGTTAGATGTGCTGCTCATCAAAGACACTCTTTTGTGCATTGACAAGATATGAGGTTGCAATACAAAACTCGCGTATTGCGTAAAATCTTACCCGTAAAAGAATGTTTGCTGTATAGCATGGGAAGTTTAGTACCTGATACAGTTACAGATGAGTATATCTTGTCTGTAAAGGGTGCTGTCAACCACCCTATGATGTAGCGCCACTTTAGGTAATGGGTAGTTGACAGTTATACAATAGTAAGTCACAAACTCACATATGAAACATATACTAATATCGAGAACTGCAATCTATTATTGTCAGATTCCACGACAACTGCCGGAATGTCCTGTATAATTACAGTCTGCCGGGCAGACTGTCTAGTCTGACGATATAGGATTTTCCAGAGGTGATACTTTTCTATGCTGTTTAGTCATCATACCTCAGATGATCCGGAATTATCCGGTACATCCTGTTGTAACAATAACAATCGCTGCAGCTGTGACTGTCAGGGACCTCAGGGGCCGCGCGGTTGTCCTGGTCCTACCGGACCCAGAGGCTGTCCCGGTCCCGTTGGTCCAATGGGACCTCAGGGCCCCCAGGGTGAACCCGGACTTCAAGGCTACCCAGGTCCTGTCGGACCTGTTGGAGCCACTGGCGCTACCGGACCTGTCGGAGCTACCGGAGCCACTGGCGCTGCCGGACCTTCCGGAGCTATCGGACCTACTGGCCCCGCCGGACCTATCGGACCTACTGGTGCTGCCGGGCCTGCCGGACCTACTGGAGCCACTGGTGCTACCGGACCTGCCGGTACTGTAGCTCCGGCAGCGGCCGTAGCAGATGCCACAGGTCAGACAGATATTGTAACCCAGTTTAATCAGCTTCTCGCAAATCTCCGCGCAGCCGGACTTCTTGCAACTTAAACCTCAGGAGGGGCAAATGCTCCTCCTGATTTTCTCAAAAGGTGCTTTAAATTATCTTCCATGATTTCTCTCAGCCTTTGTATGATTGTAAAAAATGAAGAAAAAGTATTGCCGCGTATCCTGAAACCCATGAAAGAAATTGTAGACAAAATTCTTATCTGTGATACCGGTTCTACAGACAGGACCAAAGAAATTATCAGAGAATTTACAGCAGAAGTTTATGATTTTCCATGGAAAAATGATTTTTCTGCTGCCCGGAATTTTATTTCGGAAAAAGTCAGTACTGATTACTGGATGTGGCTGGATGCAGACGACATGATCACTCAGGAAAATCTGTACAGACTAAAACAATTAAAAGAAACACTGAGTCCGAACACAGATATGGTTATGATGGATTATGTCACAGATTTCGATGAATGGAATCATGCTGCATTCTCCTGTTACAGAGAACGCATCTTAAAAACTTCCCGAAATTTCAGATGGCGGGGAAGAGTTCATGAATCCATCATTCCCACCGGGAACATCCTTTATTCTCCCATACAGATTGAACATCGCAAAATAAAACCCTGCTCTTCCTTTCGAAATCTGCACATCTATCAACAGATGATCGAAGAAGGAGAGCCTCTGGAACCCAGAGACTTATTTTATTATGGCCGGGAACTTTTTTATCATAAGCAATACGAGTATGCCATCTGTGTTCTGAAAAAATTTCTGAAAGAGCCGGACGGCTGGATTGAAAACAGACTGGACAGTTGTCTGGTTCTCTCCTATTGTTATCAGGCATCAGGCAATGACCAGTATGCTCTTGAGATACTGTTTCACAGTTTCATGTCAGATATTCCAAGAGCCGAAATATGCTGTGAGATTGGGAAAATATTTTTTATGAAACAGAACTTTTCCATGGCAGCTCACTGGTATCATCAGGCACTTCTTGCACCGGACAACAGCCAAAACGGAGGATTTTATATTCCGGACTGCCATAATTTCATACCATTTCTGCAATTATGTGTATGTCTGGACAAATTCGGAATGCACAAAGAAGCTTTTGAATTTCACCGGAAAGCCAGAACACTGAAACCGGAACATCCTTCTGTTATTCAAAATCAGATCTATTTTCATGAGATTCTGAGATTTTGAAAAAAATGCCACAGACCGTATTAATCTTTTACAGTCTGTGGCATTACGCTACATATTATATTGTTTTCGTTACTGGTGAACCGACACTATTCCACAGTTACACTCTTAGCCAGATTTCTCGGCTTATCTACATCCAGGCCTTTGGCTACGCTGACATAGTAGCCAAGCAGCTGCAAAGGAATAACTGCCAGTGAAGTTGCAAAGTGTGGATCTGTTTTCGGAATATAAACTGTGAAATCTGCAGTATCTTCTATATTATAATGTCCATATGTGGTAAGTCCCATCAGGTATGCACCGCGGCTCTTACATTCTACCATATTGGAGACTGTTTTCTCATAGAGATGATTCTGCGTGAGAATACCGATCACAAGAGTTCCGTCCTCAATCAGAGAGATTGTGCCATGTTTCAGTTCTCCGGCCGCATAAGCTTCTGTGTGTACATAACTGACTTCTTTCATCTTCAGGCTGCCTTCCATACTGATGGCATAGTCAATACCACGCCCGATAAAGAAAGCATCCCTGGCATTTGCCTGCTTAGCCGCAAACCACTGGATACGCTCTTTGTCATCTTCAATGATCTTGGCAATCTTATCCGGAAGTGTTTTCAGCTCTGCGATCAGCTCCTGATATTTTTCTTCTGTAATCTGTTCTCTGACTTTTCCAAACTGCACTGCCAGTGCATAGGAGGCAATCAGCTGAGTACTGTATGCCTTGGTAGTTGCTACAGAAATTTCCGGTCCCGCCAGAGTGTAAAAAACATTATCCGCTTCTCTGGCAATGGAAGAACCTACCACATTGACAATTCCCAGTGTACGGATACCTCTCTGTTTCGCCTCACGAAGTGCCGCAAGGCTGTCTGCTGTTTCCCCTGACTGGCTGACAATGACCACAAGACCTTCCGGATCTAAAATCGGATTTCTGTATCGGAATTCCGATGCCAGTTCCACACGTACCGGAATCCTTGTCAGATCTTCAATCACATACTGGGCTGCCATTCCCACATGGTAAGCAGAGCCACAGGCTACAATATAGATCTGGCTGATCTTTTTGATCTCCTCATCTGTAAGACCTACTTCTGAGAGATCAATACGATCATCTTTGAGTATAGAATTCAAAGTATCCCGAACTGCTTTCGGCTGTTCATGAATTTCTTTTATCATGAAATGTTCAAATCCCGCTTTCTCCGCCGCTTCTGCATCCCATTCAATTGTTTTCGGCTCTTTCTGGATCTCATCACCATCCAGATTGTAGAACGTGATCTCCCCTTTTCTGATACGAGCCATCTCCAGATTTCCAATATAATATACATTTCTGGTGTATTTTAAAATTGCAGGAACATCGGATGCAATGTAAGATTCACCGTTCTCCACCCCAAGGATCATCGGGCTGTCTTTTCTTGCCACATAAATCTCTCCCGGGTAGTCTTTAAACATGATCGCAAGAGCATAGGAACCGCGGATACGGACCATTGCATGGTTAATGGCATCTACCGGTGTTCCGAGATATTTCTTATAATAATAATCTACAAGTTTAACTGCTACTTCAGTGTCTGTAGATGAATAAAACTCATAGCCATTGCGGATCAGTTTGTCTTTCAGTTCCTGATAATTCTCAATGATTCCATTATGAACTGCTACTACGTTACCGTCATCACTCATATGGGGATGCGCATTTGTCTCAGATGGTTCTCCATGTGTCGCCCAACGGGTATGTCCGATACCACATGTTCCAGGTACAGATTCTCCATTATTAGTTTTATCTGCAAGAACTTTCAGTCTGCCTTTCGCTTTAATAACCTCTGTATCACCTTCGCCGTCGCGAACTGCAAGTCCCGCTGAATCATAACCTCTGTATTCAAGTCTGGACAGACCATATAATAATATAGGTGCTGCCTGATAATTACCTGTATATCCAACAATTCCACACATTTATATTTATTCCTCCCATATTTTCCAGATATTTACAGCATTATAAAAATACTGCTTTATTATATTATAAGAGCATTATGGAGTAATTTCTTATAACATAATAAAATTTCAGGGGCTCTCTCTGTCATATCGTGTCTCATTGTATCATGATGTTCCACATATGGCAAGAAAATCCCCTGAAACTGTGTACTCTGTTTTTACGAAAGTACTTTCATCATTGTTTTATCCACGTTATCCTTTGTGTCTTTTTCTGATTACCGATTTCATTTTACTTTCTGCTTCTTTACTGTTGACCAACCGCTGTATATCTTTCTTCCATTCTCATCATATCTGTATGAACGGATTCTGTAATAATATATATGTCCTTTTTTCAGTTTTGCATTTGTGTATTTTGTAGTTGAACCGGATTTAATTACCGCTGCTCTTACGTATGGATTAGTGGTTCCTGCCCGGCGGTAGATCTCATATCCGTCTGCACTCTTTGCCTTTTTCCATGTAAGCACAAGTTTTCCGGCAGTCCTGTTTGATATACCTGTAATTGAAGTTTTTGTCGGTTTTGCAGTCAGATCATCAGCAGAATATGTTTCCTGTGTCATATAAAGAATGGAATTTTTTCCGGTTCCATATAAGCTCTTTGCTTCTTTGTCATATGCAAAATATATATTCGCACTGTCTGTCGCATATGTATAACCCCGGGAAATACTTCCTGAGATCGGAGTATCCAGAAACAGACCTCCGTCTTCTCCAACTGTTCCTTCATCGCTGTTTGTGATATCTGCCATATAATATTTGCCGTTATTTGCCACAATATTCCACATATGAGGACCTTCACCTGTACCGCCATTCATCATACCGGTTACTGTATAGCAGGTAATGTCACTGAGATCGCACAGATACTGAAATGCCTTGGAATAACCTTCACAGACCACATTAGTACTGTCATCTCCGTCAAAAACATAGATTAACTGCCATGGATCTCCGTATTCATCATCCTCCGTCACATCATCGTTGTAGGAAGTCAGGTAGCAGATCATTTCTTTATATCCGTACAGCTTTTCTGTCTCTGTATAACCCTGAAATTCTTTTACGATCATTCTGGCATTTTCTGCTGCGCTTTTTGCAAGCTGCACAATCCCTGCATTTACCTTATATTTACCGGAAGCATAACTGCTGATCACCGGCATAGATATGGAAAGATTTTCAATTTTTACAGTTGTTTTGGTTCCTGTTGTCTTTGTGCTGTACCCATACTGCCAGGTAGTAGCTGCAGTCTTTTCGTACCAGTATAATTCATATGGACAATCTACTGCCAGGCAGTCGATGATCTTTGAAATATCCAGTTCATTAAGATGTGCGGCAACTTCTCTTTTGAGCGCATTACCACTTGCCGTTGTCTGCCAGGTCAGTCCCAGGTCTGAACTGACCTTAAACCTGGTAGAACCACCTTTCGATGCCACTGCGCTGATTTTACTCTTAAGTTCCTCATATAAGGTCTGCTGCTGTCCATTCAGTACATCCTCACCCAGAGAAGTTGCAGGCTGTGCGTCCGGATCCTGTCCATACAGAATGTCATTCAGATATTTCTCCAGAAGCTGTCTGTTATCCACAGCACCGTTTTCGTCCGGAATTACAGCCTCTGTAAAGACTTCTTCGTCTGAATCTGCTTCATTTGAACCTGCTTTGTCCGAAATGCCATCCTCTGTATCTGATGCAAACTCCGAATTATCCGCTGTTTCCTGTTGTGCATCAAATTCTGTTGCATCATCTGAATTAAATTCAGAAACTGTACCATCTGTGAAATCTGCTGCTGTTACAGGTGTTACCGTAATTCCTGCTGCCAGAACCAGGCTCATTCCCAGACTTATAAAATTTTTCTTTCTGTACATAACGCATTTTCTCCTTATCTGTCGTAAATATAGTATATTACTACAATACTTTATTTCGACAGATAAAACAAGTTTTTTTTATAATCCTTGTTCTCCCGCCAGATAGCACAGGTCTGTAAGACGTTCATATTTTGTCTGCATACACGCAATATAGTCATCCAGAAATCTTTTTACACGATACGGGATATCTAAGCGCTCATATCGGTTCTCAAATTCCGTCAGGTCACTGTTATCCTGCCTGATATACTCATCTGCTACACTGATTTCCGCTTTCAGAGCAGAAAGTTTCTCCTCGTAACGACCTGTTAATTCCATTTCGCACAATTCATTCATTTTGTTCATCTTATTCTTTTCTCCCTATTATTATTTTTACATTTGTGGTAACCTTGTTACCTGTGTGTGTTGTTTTGTTATATGTTGATTTGTTGTGTTATGTGTGTTATGTACCTGATGTGTGCAGATCGGTACATACCGTTTTCTGTCTTATTACAACTATAATTGTAATTTTGTTTAAAGAAAATGTCAATTTATTTCGTCCGACATCTTATGATATGATTCGACATTTATCTGAAAATACGACAAAAAAAGCTGCTGTTCCTCACGATCACTGTAGGAACAACAGTTTTTTTTCATCATTTTTTATGTTCGGCGGATAATCCTGTTCAATTTCACAAAATCTATTACCGCCTGTTTTCCGATCTTACAGATTTTCTTCATGTTAATGGAATTCACCCCTCCCTGACGAGGTCTGAATGTGACAGGAAGATATTTGATGCTGCATCCCTTCTTCTTATAAATAACAGCCAGAAGTACATTGGAAAGATTAAAATCCTTCGGGATCAGATGTATGTACCTGGCCATCGTCTCTGCTTTCATCAAACGGTACGGAGTGTTGGCATCTGTCAGATTTACCCCAAAACAGATACGGATAACCAGTTTCAGAGTTTTTGTTACAAAAACACGTGATATTCCATCCTGTCTGTCTTTTCTCCAGCCGATGACCATATCATATTTCTGTCTTCGTTTCCAGAACGGTTCAAATTCTTCCGGCAGTGTCTGGCCGTCTGAATCTGTCTGGAAAATGTAATCTGCACCATTTTTGAGTGCATACTTATAGCCATAAAGCACAGTTGCACCATGACCGCCGTTTGGTTTTGTTATCGGAATCAGCAGAGGGCGTGTCTTTGTACACTGTTTCAGTTTTTCATATGTAGAATCTTTGCTCCCGTCATCAATGACAATCAGTCGTGCCTGACCGTTTCCGTTATGCTTCTCTATAACAGGATACCAGTCATTAATGACCTGTTCAATGTTATCCTGCTCATTGTATGCCGGGATAACAATGTATAACTTATCCATATTTCTCTCCTTTGGATGATTGATGGTATCCATTATAGCATACATATACATGAAATAATAATATTATTTCGAAAACGATGTACTATAGCTCTGCCAGTATTCCCAGCTCCCGCGCAAGGCGAAGCAGTTCCCTGTTTGCGGCATTCATTGTTCCGAAGTCTTTCAGAGGACAGATAACTTTCTGACATTTTTTCATCAATTCCACAGCCTTATCATAAGATTCCTGTGAAATACTTTCGAAAGGTTTCTCTGTAATCACCTGGTCTGCAAGTGCACCGGCTACCTGACAGTCTACATCATTCGTGTGAAGCACTCCTGCCGCAAACGGAATTCCCTGTCTCTGCAGTTTTCGATAATACGGAATTCCGCTTCCATTACCGCCAATTACAAACACCTGAGGTTCACCTCTGGGCGGATCCATCTCCACACATCCAAAAGCAGCATTATAGCTTCCTCTGGTAATTCCATACAACTTCCGAATATACTCAGAAGTAAAGATTTCTTCCGGAGCACCGTATTTTTCTATATATTCTCCATGTACACAGATAACTTTATCAGATATTTTCTGTGCAAGATCCAACTCATGCAGCGACATAATCACTGTAAGCTGATGATCCAGCACCATCTGTTTCAAAATAGTAAGAAGTTCCAGCTTATGACGGATATCCAGAAAAGAAGTCGGCTCATCCAGTACAATGATCTCCGGCTCCTGACAGATAGCCCGGGCAAGAAGGATTCGTTGTCTCTGACCATCACTGATGGCTGTAAAATCCCTGTCTTTTAAATCCCATGCATGGACGGTTTCCATTGATTTCTTTACCTTTGTCTTATCCTCTGCAGAGAGTATTCCCAAAGTTCCTGTATAAGGATAACGCCCTGTGGCTACAATGTCTTCGCAGGTCATCAGTTCCGGACGCATACGCTCTGTGAGCACGACTGCCAGTTTCTGAGAGACCTCTTTATTGGTCATCTTTGCCATTTTCTCTTTATCCAGATAAACAGTACCGCTGATCGTGGCAAGCTGTCTGGTGATGCTTTTAAGAATAGTGGATTTTCCGGCACCGTTAGGACCGATGAGAGTAAGGATTTCTCCCTTTTTCAGCTGAATATTGATTTCTCTGATAAGAGGTTTTCCGTCATATCCCACAGTCAGCTGATCCGTACGGAAAAAATACTGTTCCTGCCGGTCTACTTTGTTATTTTCTGTTTCCTTTATTACATCTGCTATTTTCTCTGACATATTTTTTCCTGTTTTCCTTTTTATGCTGCATCTTATAGTAATCTGCCCGGATAGCGTATTCTGCTCCTGCTTTTTATATCAATTTCTCTTCTGTCTGCGGATCATGATATAGATTACAACCGGTGCGCCAAACACTGCTGTTACGGAACTGATACTGAGTTCTGTAGGTGCAAATACGGTTCTGGCGATCAGATCACAGAAAAGACAGAATACTGCCCCTCCCAGAAAACAGGCCGGGATCACAAGGAGCGGTCTGGCTGTTTTCAGCAGGCTTTTTACAATGTGAGGCACTGCAATGCCAACAAAAGAAATTGGTCCTGCAAAAGCTGTCACACAGGCAGACAGAATACTGGATAAGAGAATCAGTCCTATGCGGAACAGCTTGATATTCACTCCCATATTCTGGGCATAAACTTCACCCAGCTGATAGGCACCGATAGGCTTAGACATAAAGAACACGATCACCATTGTGAGCAGAACTACTATTGCCATTACTTTCACATTACCCCAGGACATTCCTGAAAAACTTCCCAGTGACCAGTTGTGAAGATTGACGATATTGGAGTCGTCCGCAAATGTAACTACGAAATCTGTAACTGCAGAACAGATGTAACCGATCATGACACCGCTGATAACCAGCATGGACATGTTGTGGACTTTTTTTGCAACCAGCAGGACGAATCCCATGGAAATCATAGAACCGATAAATGCTGCAATGATCATGGCTGCAGAACCCATGGAAATAGATCTGCTCAGAAAATAAATCATCAGAAGTGCAACTACCAGCTTGGCTCCTGAAGAAATTCCAAGTACAAAGGGACCTGCAATAGGGTTATTAAAAAATGTCTGAAGAAGAAATCCGGATACAGAAAGTGCTCCTCCAAGAATGATCACTGACAGAATCCTGGGAAGACGGATTTCCCATATTATATTGTAAGCAGTCGCATCTCCCTGATGTCTGAAAATAATATTCAGAATCTCACCCACTGAAAGATGAATGCTTCCGGCATTTACATTCCAGACAAATAAAATCACCAGAAACACCGCCAGTATAAGAAATGCCATCCAGTATCTGGCTGTACGTTTTTTGTCATCCATATTTTTTGTTCCTTTTGTTTTTATATTTCCTGCTTTTGGCAGTTCTGCAGAATCCCGCAAACATATTTCAGTGCCATTCGTAAATAACTATACCAATCGCATAGGATGCGGATTCGAGTGTGCCGAAAAGTTACAAATATCATTTTAACTTATGCATATATGCAAGTTCATCCAGCGAATCATCATCTGTAGTAAGAATTGTATGAATATCTTCAATCATAGTTCCAAGCTCAGTGGTTTCCTGGAAAAGATTTTTACCCGTACACCACACATTTCCATCCTTCACTGCCTTAAAATCTGCCAGAAGATTACTTTTTGCCAGAAGTTCATCAATAGTAGAAAGTTCACCGTCGATAGTACTGTTATAGATGATATAGTCCGCATCTTTTGCTTTGGCATAAAATTCTTCCATCTGCATATTCATGGTAGACAAAGCGTTATCACTTTCTCCTGTATCTTCGGGAACATATTTGCCGCCTGCAAGCTCGATCATGTTTGAAACATAATCACCATTCTTTCGCACATTGGCAGCACCTGTGGAATTAATGTAAAAGAATGCTACTGTTTTACCTGTATCTTTATCATCAGAGGTCAGAACTTTGTCAAGCTTGTCTGTCTGCTCCTTAAATGCCTTCTCAGCTACATCTTCCTTTCCGAGAAGCACAGCATAGAGTTTCATCCATTCAGTTCTTCCCAGAGGATGGCTCTCATAACTGGAACGTTCTACCATTACCGGGATACCAAACTGTTCCAGTTTCTCTTCCACCTCCGGATTATGGTGGATCATAGTTGATTCAATGGCAAGACCACAGCCTTCATTCAGGATCAGTTCATAATCCGGTGCATTGTACTTGCCTGCATAAATCATTTTTCCGGATTCCATGGCATCTTTTGCTTCCTGGATATACCATCCATTCTCCTGAGTTCCTGAAAGACGAATGCTGTCAATACCGTCAATTGCGCGGAAAAGATCCATGGCAGAGGTTGCTACCAGATAGATGTTGTTCAGCGGTTGTTGTATAACTGTGATATCTTTTTCAAGTCCCTTTGGAGCCTTTTTTCCCTCTGGAACTACAAGAAACTGTCCTTCCTGATCGATAGTGATCAGGGCATAGCCATCATTGTAATAGTCTACGCTGAATTCTTCTGCGTAGGAAAGTTCCATACTGTGATCATAGGTAAGTCCCGGAATATCCACAGGAGTTTTTGCATTGTCTTTATCTGCTGCGTACGCTGTACAGACAGTGCATATACAGATAATAAATAATGCAACTGACATAAAACCGATAAATATTGTTTTTTGCTGTTTCTTTATTATGTTTTTCATCTTCATAATTGTTTCTTTGTTTGTATATGATTATTTTGCTGTTTTTTCTGCTTCTTTGGCAGTTGTGGAATCAAAATTTAAGGTGTAGTCAATCTCGTGAGGCTCACTCATTGCTACTGTATCTGCTGTTACCTCCATCTCTGCATCAAATACGCTGACAGGGATTTCAAAAGTGGAGTTTCCATCTTTATTAACCGGCTCATATTTCTCACCATCCACAAGCATATAATCATAGTTCGGACTGCTCCATACGATAGTTGCTGTAGCTTTATCGCCTTCTACCTTAATGGCAGCAGGAGAATCAATGGTTGCTCTTCCTGAACCGCCTGTAAGAGTTACATCCATGGTATAGTCGCCATCTTCAAGATTCAGATCTGCCAGAGTCTTACCTTCACTTGTCTTGCTGTCTTTCGCATCTTTGTCTGTGTCATCTGCTTTGGAATCTGCATCTTTATTTTCTTTATCATCTTTTTTTGCATCTGTATCATCGGATTTTACAGGATTTTTGACACTTACCTTATGGTCATACCATTTTCCTTTTGTTCCGATTAAAGCTACATCGAATTCTTCATCAATTGCGGGTACCGGGATATCAAATCCATATACTTCCTCACTCATTCCATCGCTGTATGTAACAGTATCTGTGGTTGGTTCAAGAATCTCTGCCACGTCTTTCTGTGCATCTTCTGCTTTTCCCACAAAAAGGTTTACAATTTTCTTAGAAGCAAGGCTTACATGGATAGTCATCTTGCCATCCTTTACTGTAAGGGTTCCTTTTCCGTCGTTTGCTTCATTTACATGGAACATTCCGCTGTCTGTATCAAATTCTGCTGTGTAGGTGCCATCCTCTAATGTATCACCCTTGGATGCATCTGTTTCTTTATTATCTGTGTTTTCTGAATCAGCATCTTTTGCAGTGGTTTCTTCTTTATCAGTGGTTTCTTCTGTTGCCGTATCAGTATCTGTCTTTGCAGCAACCGGGCTTGTACCGATCAGAGTGGCTGAAATAGTAAGTGCTGACATTAATAATGTAAATGAACGTTTCTTCATGATTATTTCTTCTCCCTTATCTTCATATTTTTTATAGTTTTTTCTATCGTGCTGTTCAACCCATCTGCTGCAGAGCAACAGGTTTTTGAACAGGTGATGGCAAATATATTATAGTAATTCCAGAAAATAATGCAATTAAGACAGTTCCTCTGGATCTTTCTCAGATGTGCGCACATTACTGTGAACGGAATGAACAGAAACGTGCGAACTGTTTGCAGTATTTTATGGAATTGCTATGACTTCTTTTTTTCTTATCATATAATATATCTGCCCGGAAACTTTTGCAAGTCCTCCGGGCAGTTTATCTTGTTTGAACAATATTTTTTATTCAGCGTCAGCCTCTGCAGTATCAGCTGTTGTCTCAGCTGCGTCATCTGCCTGTGCATCGTCTGCACTGTCATCTGTTGCTTTGGCATCAGTATCTTCTGCTGCTGCATCGTCAGATGCTCCAAGAGAATCAATTGCTGCTTTTGTATGAGCCACATACAGATCTTCTACTGCTGCGATTCTTCCAAGACCTGCGATCTGACAGTCAACACTGTCGAAATCACCGGATGCCTCAAACTGAGATTTCCAGGAATCTGCATCATCACCGGCCATATCATTGTTAGCGTGGTCTCCGGCAACAACCATCAGAGGACGAAGGATTACATTCTTGAATCCTGCTTCTTTTACTTTCTCGATAACCTTGTCACATGCTGTGTCTTCCGGTTCTCCCTCTACAGTTCCGATGAAAGCGTTTGTGAATCCAAGATCATCCATCTGTGTCTGCATCTGGTCATAGGTTACGTTAGCTGTATGGGATGTACCATGTCCCATGAATACAAATGCTGTGCCTGCATCTGCTGCTGCTTTCATATCATCAAATCCAGCTTCCTTGCAAGCTTCATCTGTGATTGCCTGAGCAACTGCTTTCTTGTCATCATTGATCACTGTAGCGTCATCACCAACTTCACCGAGCATTGGCTCTGCAATTGCAACAGATTCAAATTTGTCTTTGTATTCATCAATTGCCTCTGTCATTTCATCATATTCTGCACCATGCATCAGATGTGTCGGCTGTACAACAAGATTCTTAACACCGTTAGCTACTGCACGGTCAAGAGCCTGCTGCATATTATCGATTACTTCATCATCTCTTGCCTGTACATGGTTGATGATAATCTGTGCTGTAAATGCACGTCTTACTGACCAGTCCGGATATGCTTCTGCAAGGGCATCCTCGATTCCTTTGATATCCTCTGCACGACTGTCGTTGAAGGATGTACCAAAGCTTACTACAAGAAGTTCGTTCTCACCGATCTCATCCTGGTTACGAGGATCATCCTTGGAAGCATCACCTGTGTCACGTCCAAAGTATTCAGGACTTGCTTCTTCACCTGTTACCAGCTCTTTCTGAGCATCTGTAAGTTTGTCCCATGCTTCTTTTGCTGCTTTACAGTCTTCGTCAGTTGTGTCTGTTCTTTCCTGAACATAAATCTTATCGATCAGGGCACCAACTTCGTCTGCTGCTTTCTGATCATCATCAGAAGCTTCTGTTGTATCATCAGATGCTTCCTCTGTATCTGCTGCATCTGCATCGTCTGCAGCTGCTTCTGTGTCATCTGCTGACTCTTCTGTTGCTGTATCATCAGATGCAAAAGCTACTGCACCTGTTGCTGCAGTCATGGAACAAGTCATAGATACTGCCAGTAATAAAGCTAACATGGATTTTCTTTTCATTTCGTTTTTCCTCTTTTATTTCTCGTATTTCCGGACAATTGTATGCACAAAAAAGGCAACTGCATATTCTGCAGCTACCGCTTTCCCATAAATACATGGTTTATATGTACCAGATATATCTGTAATTTCCGATTCTGTCTGATTCATTTAATAAAAGAGCTATGTATCGTTATGAGAATACAGGTTCTGTATACCGCAGACCTTAAATTCTACGCCAAGGCAGTTCTCCTGACTTCGATCATCGCTGTTTCTCCCTTCCCGGTTTCCCAGTGGTCTCTGAAAAGCAGCTCCCATACACAGTGACGGTATCGCTCCGGATTCTCACCGGATTCTCTTTTGCGCATCAAGTACGATGCAACCTTTGCGTTATAACATTGCACATATTCAATTCGGATATTCTTTTTTTATCACATTTTCACAAAAATGTCAATACAATTCGTGTATATTTTCCTTTAATGTTTGGCATTAGTGTTACTGTTCACTCCGTTCACAGTAACGTAGCCAAAATTCCAGATTGCCTGCGGCAATGGAATTTTGGCTTGTATGTCTCGGGATTTTGGCATATTCATGCCAAAACACCTCGC
>OGJY01002049.1_pt1 | contig 21507 bp, 19 predicted proteins | sample 1572231 | NCBI WGS metagenome assembly OGJY01 (sample SAMEA2582121, study PRJEB24529) | metagenome | biome: Human gut stool | place: China | collected 2011
TTAAAAAGTAACAAAAACTTGGAACCCGTTTCGCTATGGGTTCCAAACCTCCGCACCCGAGGAAAGGGACACAAAGTTTCCCTTTCCAAACCCTTCCCCGCAGACCCGAAAGGGTATGGAGAAAAGCGGCGCAGGTGCGCCTGCAACCTTTCTTCTAAAGTTGAAGTGCTTTTATCAAATCCAATATACGATTCTGATTTTTTTCGCTTAATTTCTGAAATTCTTGTAAAAAACATTCTTCTTTTTTCGATGGATTTTTTCCAACCAATTCATCTAAAGAAATATCCAAAATAATTGCTATTTTTATCAAATCATCAATCGAAGGCTCATTTCGACCGCTTTCATAGTTCGCAATCGTCGTATTTCCGTAATTTAATTTCCTTGCCAACGTAGCCTGAGAATAATTTTTTCTTTTTCGGAATTGCTTCAAATTTGCCGCAAAATCGGACATCCCATCACCTCTCAAAATCCATTTTATAATATTTTAGAACAAATTGTTCAAAATATCAATAGAACAAATCGTTCAATCTATAGTAAAAACGGTGATGAAAATGATTTATAAAAGAATCCGTGATTTACGAGAAGATAACGATATGACACAGGCGCAGGTTGGCGAGAAAATCAATGTTCCACAGAGAACCTATGCCTATTATGAAACAGGCGAACGTATGATTCCGCCCCATGTATTGTGGGCGTTGGCGGATTTATATGACGTTTCTATTGATTATCTGTTGGGACGAACAGACGATAAGAAACGGTGAAGCCATGCCGGAAAGGCACTTTATACTGCCCGAAGGGGCTAGTGGGGAGGGGATATCCAAGGGGAACATCGTTCCTCTTGGACCTCCTGTGGGGGTCCGGGACCCATTGAGGAGGGGTCCCGGGTTTTTGTTACTTTTTAGCATAAAAAGTAAGGAAGAACGCCTCTGTTTCGCCGAAAGAGTTCCAAACGGGCGCAACACCCATGTTGCCCAAGCAAATTTTTGGCTCGTATGAGCCCATCCAGTGCGAAGCACTGCTATTCTCAGCGCAACCGCGCCCATCAAAAAAGGAGTCTTTCGACTCCTTTTTTTATCTCTTTTTATACACATCGAAGGAGAACCTTACTCCCTTTTCCTCCTGTATTTCGCCCTTTTCCTCCAGCTCCCAATCGGGATTTTCATCCAGATTCGGGAAGGCGGTATCCGCGGGATAGGTCTGATAAATTTTCGTGACATAGGCACGCTCGCACTGCGGCAAAAGCTGTGCATAAACCGTACCGCCGCCGGCAACAAAAACCTGCTTCTCGGCGTAATTTTCCAGAACGGCAGGCAGCTCTGCCAAATCATGGCACAGCACAACGCCCTCCGCCTGATAGTCCTTATTTTTCGTCAGTACGATATTCACGCGATTCGGCAGGGGCTTTTTATTCGGAAAGGATTCCAGCGTTTTCCGCCCCATCACAAGCACATTTCCCGTCGTTTTCTCACGAAAATATTTCATATCTGCGGAAATGCGCTGCAAAAGGTCTCCGTCCTTGCCAATCCCCCAGTCTGCATCAACGGCAACAATTATATCCATGTTTTTCCTCCTTATCGGCAATCAAATCGCAACAGGCACACGCCCCATGGATTTGCCGTACTCGTAATCCTCCACAATGAAATCGTCCACGGTGAAATCATAGAAATTCTTTACCTCCGGATTTAGGCGCACCTTGGGTGCAGGCAATGGCTCACGGTCAAGCATGGTCTTTACCATATCAATATGTCTGTCATAAATGTGCATATCGCTGATGACATGCACCAGCTCGCCTGCCTCCAGACCGCTCACCTGCGCGAACATCATCAGCAGCGCGGAATACTGTACCACGTTCCAGTTATTTGCGGTCAGCGTATCCTGCGAGCGCTGATTGAGAATCCCGTTCAGACGATTGCCCGTTACATTAAAGGTCATGCTATAGGCGCAGGGCTCCAGACCCATTTCCGTCAAATCGGCAAAATTATAGATATTCGTCATGATACGTCTGGAGGCAGGTGTATTTTTCAGCTGCCACAGCACGTTATCCACCTGATCCATTTCACCATGAGGGAATTTATACTTCACGCCAAGCTGATAGCCATACGCCTTGCCGATGGAGCCGTTTTCATCCGCCCAGGAATCCCAGATATGACTGTTCAAATCGTTTACATTATTGGATTTTTTCTGCCAGATCCAGAGGATTTCATCAATCGCCGCCTTCCAGTTGGTATAACGCAGCGTCATCAGCGGAAATTCCTCCTGCAAATTATAGCGATTCACCACGCCAAAGGTTTTGATGGTATGCGCAGGGGTGCCGTCCTCCCAGACAGCGCGCACCTTTTCATTTTCCGTTGAAAAGCCATGCTCCAGAATCTGTCTGCAGTTTGCCTTAAAAATTTCATCTACCTTAGCCAAAAGCAATTCCTCCTTTTTTCCTTTTCATCTCTGTCGTTTACAAAAAACCGACTAAATTCCCCTTTTATTATACTGAAAAAAAATGAACTTTACCAGTCCCAAGATATCCGTTTCTTGCGCCGAAGGACATCTTGTGGTAATATTTTTAGGAACACAAAAGCATCCCTTCCTCCGTTTCGGGCGAAGAAGGCCCTTCGGTTCCTTTCAAAAACGACATTTTCCGGTTTGATGCTTTCCGGAATCCATTTATGGGAGGTTGTAAGAATGAAAAAAATGACTGCGCTTCTGCTTGCCTCTGTGATGACAGTTTCTCTGGCGGCATGCGGCGGCAATGACGATGACGATGCGGCTTCTTCCGGTCCCGGCACGCAGATTACGGCGGCAGAGGAGGACGAAACCGAAGCCACGCACACCATCAAAATCGGCGTATTTGAGCCAACCACGGGCGAAAACAGCAACGGCGGCAAGCAGGAGGTTCTGGGCATCCGCTATGCCAATGCAATCGTGCCAACCGTAGAGCTGAACGGTACGGTATACAACATTGAGCTAGTGGAGGCAGACAACCAGTCCGACAAGGTAGCGGCTGTTGCTGCGGCGGAAAGCCTGATTGCGGAAGGCGTTGCAGGGGTAATCGGCTCCTACGGCTCGGGTGTTTCCAATGCCGCAGGACAGACCTTTGCGGACGCAAACGTGCCTGCCATCGGCGCATCCTGCACAAATCCGCAGGTAACCGCAGGCAATAAATATTATTTCCGCACAACATTCATGGACCCCTTTCAGGGCAGAGTAATCGCATCCTATGCGGCAGAGCAGGGATACCGGACTGCGGCTGTTATCAGCCAGAACGGGGATGATTATTCCACAGGGATTGCGGCTTATTTCCGACAGGCATTTACAAATGAAAAAATCGGCGGCAAGGTGGTTGCAGACGAGGCCTACCACGCAGGCGAAACCGAGTTTGACAAAATTTTGCAGAAAATTCAGAAAACCAATCCCGACTGCATCTTCCTGCCCTGCTCCACGGCTATGGCGGAGGTTCTGCTGCCCCAGATTCGCGAAAGCGGCATTACTGCACCCGTTCTTGCGGCAGATACCTGGGAAAACCTTTCCATGGTAAAGGCAATCGGCGAGGCGGCAGAGGGCGTTGTATTCTCCTCCCCCTTCGAGGTAAGCGCAACCACGCAGGCGAAAACCTTCGTCCGCGGCTTTCAGTCCTACCTGCGGCAGAACGCGGAGCGCATTGCGCTGAACGGCGGCACGGACGAGGTTGCGGCGGTTTCCGCGCTGGGCTATGATGCCTATATGACGATGGTGACAGCACTGGAAAGTCTGGACGGGACGAAGGATGTGCTGACAAGCGTGGATCTGCGAAACGCACTGTATGAGGTGGATTATGAGGGCGTGACGGGGGATATCAGCTTCGACGATAACGGCGATGCCATCCGCGATACGGCTTATCTGAAACAGATTCAGAACGGAAAATTCGTGTTCCTGAAAAAACAGGTGGATGAAACAGAGTAATAGAAAAGGAGTTTTGAGGCGGCGGAAGGGCTTGGGAAACAAATCCGTTTCCCAAATGGAATCCGCAGTCGGAATTCATTTCCGACGAGGAAAACAGCGAGTTTCGAGGCTTTTAAGCTGATGGAACTCGTCTGTTTATTCCTCTGTCTTAGCAAGTCGAAATCCTGATTTCGACTTAGGTGTCGACTTTGTCGACACCCTAAAAGGAGTTCGCAATTTCTGCGAACTCCCTTTTCTTTTTTATACCTTTTCAAGCATTTCCTTCAGCGTTTTCTTTTCCTGAATTGCGGCTGTTACCTCTGCCATGCGAGAGGTATCTCCCAAGAGGATTGCGCCGCAAAGAATTCCGTGGTGGAAATAGGCTCTTCTCAGAACCTGATTCTGTTCATCCTTGATTTCAACGGTTTTATAAGGGATTTCCGCCCTTGTGCCGATATCTCCGATGGCATAAAGGGAAGTACCCATGCCGTGGAAGCTGAGTGCGTTTATCTCAGGCTGATAGGAAAGGGCTTCTCCTGCCGCATTCGCCCCTGCAATGCGCCCCATTTCCTGCGCTACAGGCCAGAGGGCAATATTTGCGCCTGCGTACTGCGCACAGTCCCCTGCGGCATAAATGCCTGCCATGTTGGTTTCCATATTTTCATTTACGATAACGGCTCTGTCTGCTGCCAATCCTGCCGCCTGCGCCACTGCGATATTTGCTCTCACGCCGGTGGAGAAAATCACCAGATCCGCCGCTACGGTTTCGCCGCCTGCCAGCTTCACGCCTGTCACGCGCTCCGTGCCGCTGATTTCCGCAATCTGTACACCTGTCAGAATGGAAATGCCTTTACATTCCGCAATGCCTGTCAACATTCTGACTGTGGGTGCGTCAATCTTACCTGCCATCAGCACAGGTGCGCTTTCCAGAACCGTAACATCCAGACCGAAGCGACGCAGCTCCCAAGCCGCTTCCAGCCCAAGCACGCCGCCGCCGATGACAACGGCATTTTTTGCGTCCTGCACCAATGCATTGACTCTTTCCACATCTGCAATGGAACGCACAACGGCTACCTGCGGCAAATCGTTGCCCTTGATGGGCGGCACAAAGCTATGCGCGCCGAGTGCATAGATGCACTTATCGAAGGGATAAACCGTGCCGTCTGTGAGGATAACCTCTTTTTTCTCCGCATCCAAAGCTGCAACCCTGCTTTCCAGCTGCAGGTTAATGCGATTTTCCTGATACCATTTTGCAGAAACGCTTGCAATCGCGCCGCCGCTGACTGCGCCGAACAGGTTCTTTGTCAGCATAGGGCGATCATAGGGCAGCTCCTTTTCCTCAGAAAGCATAGTAATTTCTGCGGTTTGGTTGCGTAGGCGAATCGCCTTTGCCGCCTGCAACGCCGCTGTACCGCCGCCCAGAATCACAAAGCGTTCCTCTGTATTCCTGCAGAAATCTGTATCCTGCGATGCCACAGGCACGAAATTTTCAGCCCCAACGCCGCAAACAGGACAGGTTTCGATGGAGGAATCGAAAATTTCGCCGCAGACCAGACATTTCACGAGTGTCCCTCTTGCAGAAGGCTTTTTCTTTTCCTCGCCCTTTAACAGCTTCAGACCGAACTGATAGCCGAAGGAAACCGCTTCTGCCAACTCCCGCTCAGAGGGCTTGAAGCGCACGCGGAACCCATCCATCACACGCAGATGAATCTGCTTCAGGCGTGCAATGATATGCGGCACACCTTCGCCGCTCCAGCCATAGCTGCCGAAGGCAGATGCCAGCTTGCCGCCATGAATAGGCGGATACATGCCTGTTGTCAAATCCCAGATGGGCTTTAATGCCTCCTGCAGAATGGTCGGCGTACCAAAGAGAATCCCGTCTGCTGCGCCGATTTCTGCCGCAACCTCTGCCGCATCTGCCGTAACTAAATCGTAGCGTTTGACCGCGATGTCGCCCGCCTCAAGGATACCCTCGGTAATCTTTTCCGCCAGCTGCTCTGTATAGCCATACGCACTGACATAGGGGATGACAACGGTTGTTTTTTCATTCGTGGGGATTTTGCACCATTCGTCATAGATTGCCAGAAGCTCCGGAATATGGCTATCCAGAACGGGACCATGCCCGGGACAAATCATGTCGATCTCTAGGGAATGCACCAGCTCCAGCGCATTTGTCATATAGGGCTGCTTGAAGGGGCCAAGGATGTTGTCAAAATAATATTTTGTTGCTCTGAGATAGCCCTCCGTATCGGTTACGGTGCTTCTGAGAATCCCCTCATGGGCATAATGAGAGCCAAAGGAATCACAGGTAACAAGGGTTTTATCCTCCTTGATATAGGTATACATGGTATCGGGCCAATGCAGATTCGGCAGAAGGAAGAACTGCAGCGTTTTATTGCCGATTTTCAGCTCATCTCCGTTTTTAACGGGAATGCTGTAGAAATCATCATTCACGATATTTTTCAGAAAGCTGATTGCCGTAGGGGTTGCGATGATTTTCGCCTGAGGGTTTTCTGCAATGATATGGGCGATGGAACCGGCATGATCTGGCTCGGTATGGTCTACGACAATATAATCAATCTGCGCGATATCCAGCTGCTCGGACAATGCCGCTCTGTAATCTCCGAAGAATTTTTCCTTCGCGGTTTCAAAAAGAATTGTTTCATCCCCCGCCTTGAGGATGTAGGAATTATAGGTGGTGCCGAATTCCGTATACATGATGATGTCAAATACACGCAGGTTTTTATCCAAAATCCCTGCCCAATAAAAATCCTGTTTCAGCTGTAAGGTTTTCATGCTGTCGCTCTCCTTTCAAATACGCGTTTTTTCTCCGTCTATCTTCTCTTTTTTTATTTTCTGCTTTTCTTTTGTTTATTTATATGATATCATTGTTTTAGAAAAAGAAGTGTTGCATTTGCAACAAGGAGCGAAAAATTATGGAAAATTTATTGAAAAATGAACTCTTTACGCACGTTTCGACAGAAGAGCTGGAAAAAATGATTCCCTGCTTTGAAATGACGAAGCGCAGCTTTCGGGAAAAGGACATCATTCCCACGCACGAGGGGGAAAAAAATTATATCTGCCTGCTGCTTTCGGGGACAGTTTCTGTCAACCGCATCAGCATAGACGGCTCGTTGGACTTACTGGAATATCTGGAGGATACGGGCGTATTCGGGGCAGCGTTTGCCTTTGCCAATCAGGAGGATGCGTTTCTGACCATCTGCGAAAAGGACTGCACGGTGCTCTTTATCGAAAAGTACCATATTTCCAAGCGGTGCCGGAATGCCTGTCCGCACCATACGCAGGTGGCGGAAAATATGCTGCAGCTGATGGGGAATAAGGTTGTCACGCTGACGGAAAAGGTGGATATCCTCAGCCATCGCTCCATTCGCGGCAAGCTGATGAGCTATTTCCGCATCCAGAGCACAAAGACGGGGGAATTGAGCTTTTTACTGCCCTTTTCTCTGCTCAAGCTTGCGAATTATCTCTGCATTGACCGCAGCGCCATGATGCGCGAAATCAAAAAAATGAAGGAGGAGGAGCTGATTGCAATAGAAGGAAAACAGGTGACACTGCTGTGAAAAAATAAGGCTATATCAGAAAAATCTGAGATAGCCTTATTTTTTATTTCGTTTTATTGTGCAGGTATTTCTCTCTCGTTGCCAAGCCGCCGCGAATATGCCGCTCCGCTTTATTGACCTCCAGAACCGCACGGACGGATTTTGCCAGCTCCGGGTCAATGCGCTCCACACGGTCGGTGATATCTTTATGCACGGTAGATTTTGAAATGCCAAATTTTTTCGCTGTTTCTCTCACTGTTGCATTGGTGTGTATCATAAATTTCGCAACCTCAACCGCCCTTTCCTCAATATACGTTTTCAAGCCAAGCACTCCTCTGATTATCGCTTGGTTATGTATATGCAGGCAGTAGGAAAGATATGAAAAGCGGCTATCCGAGGAGATAGCCGCTTTCTATATGAGTTAGGGAATTTAGAATAGTTTTCGTTTCTTTATTGTTTATACACAAGCATAATGTTTTTGAGGTTTTTGTTTCTTATTTTAAATCTTTAAATTTGAATGGAGAAGGTATTTCATTGCGGTGTCGACTGAGTCGACACCTTAAGTCGAAATCAAGATTTCGACTTGTTGAAACAGAGGAATAAACTGACAAGTTCCGTCAGCATAAATGCTTAGAAACTTGCAGTTTTCCTCGAGTGAGCAAAGCCCCCTCTGCGGATTCCATTCGGGGAATAAAACTTCCCCGAACCCCTCCGCAAATTCCGTTCTTTTTTATTTGAAGAACAGTTCGTATACTTCATTGGTGGGCATATCCTTACCTGTAAAGAGGTTGAATGCCGCAGCACCCTGCCACATCAGCATACCTGTGCCGCCGACAGCGACCTTACAGCCTGCCGCCTTTGCGGACTGCACGAATTTTGTTTCCTTGGGATTATAAACCGCATCTGCTACCACCAAATCGGGGTGGAATACGGATACATCCTCAACCAGAGACTGGTCATCCAGAGGCTTCATGCCAACCTTTGTTGCATTTACCAGAATATCGCTATCCTTGATTGCGGCATACAGTGCATCTGTTTCCTCCAGAGGATGGATGCTGACCTCGCAGTCGGGTACCATCTGCTGAATTTTTTTCACTGTTTTTTCGCCATTTGCGTAAAATTCATCTTTTCTATTGAAGATGGAAAGCTTCTTTGCGCCATCCAGTGCGCACTGCACCTGAATTGCGGTTGCAGCACCGCCTGCACCCATCACGGTGATTTTCTTGCCTTTCACATCAATGCCGTTTTCCTTCAGGTTTCTGACAAAGCCCATACCGTCTGTGTTATTGCCGTAGAGCTTGCCATCCTTTACCACAACGGTATTGCAGGCACCAATCAGCTTTGCCGCATCGGAAAGCTCGTCCACCAGCTCCGCAACTCTTGTTTTGCAAGGCATTGTTACGTTAAAGCCCTTGCAGCCCAGCACCTTCAGTGCATTGACTGCCTCCTCTGTTTTTTCCAGAGGCACATCGTATGCCAGATAAGCATAGTCCAGACCGGTTTGTGCGAAGCTGTAGTTATACATGGCGGGAGAGCCGCTATGCCCTACGGGAGTACCGATCAAACAAAACATGCCTGTTCTGCCTGTGATTCTTTTTTCCATTGTATTTTTCCTCCTTTATTTTTTTCTTTTGTTAGATTTCCAGTGCGGCATTCAGCCCTTCTGCGGTTGCATCCAGTGCCTTTCTTGCCTTCACTGCGTCACCGATGACATAGGTCTCCGCAACGATTTTTTTGATTTCCTCGCTGATGGTATCGTTATTGCGATAGCCCATCGCCAGAACCACGTTGTCGAAGCCTTCCAATCTGCCTTCGGTGCCGTCTGCCAGTGTGTAAGATACGCCGTCTGTGAAGAACTGCGCTACCTTTGCACCTGTTACACCCTGTACTTTATAAGCTTCAAAATCCTTCATGAGGAATTTGCGGTGTTCGGGAATGACATCGGGACCAAGCTGATCTCTCAGTTCGATTACAGTTACCTCGTGACCCAGCTCACCCAAGAAATCTGCAACCTCGCAGCCAACCATGCCGCCGCCGACAACCAAAACCTTTTTGCCCACAGCTGCCTTGCCATCCAGAAGGTCGCCTGCATGGATGACACCTGTATCATTGATACCGGGGATAGGCAGTACCAGAGGATTGGAGCCTGTTGCAACGATAACTGCATCAGGCTTTGCTTCTGCAACCATAGCAGGAGTCACTTCCGTGTTCATAACCATTTTTACGCCATATTCTTCGCATTTTGCGATATAGCTTCTTACCATATTTGTGATATCGCCCTTTCCGGGAGGGTATGCAGCCAGACGCATATTGCCGCCGAGAATGTCGCCTTTTTCATACAGGGTTACAGCATGACCTCTCTGTGCCGCAGTGAAGGCTGCGTACAGACCGCCGGGGCCGCCGCCGATAACCATAACGTTTTTCTTTGTCTGTGCAGGCTTGAAATCTGCTTCTCTGCCTGCCAGAGGGTTTACCAGACAGGTGATGGGTTCGCCCTTGAACATATTGGGAACACAGCCCTGCAAGCAGCCGATACAGGGGTTCATCAGATCCAATCTGCCTGCCTTTGCCTTATTGGGCATTTCGGGGTCTGCGATGCTCTGTCTGCCGAAGGCAACCAGATCTGCTCTGCCCTCTGCAATCATCAGCTCCGCAAACTGGGGTTCTGTATAACGACCGACTGTGATAATGGGAACGGAAACTGCGCGCTTGATTTCTGTGACATAATCTGCGCTGAAGCCGCCATGAATCAGGCTGGGAGCCCACATACATTCATCATGCAGATGTACGGCTCTGGAAAGGTGCAGTCCATCTACGCCACATTCCTTCTCCAGATAGGAGGCAACTGCTGCGGCATCCTGTGCAGTCTGACCGCCCTCAACATCATCTGTTGCATTGATACGGCAGAGAATTGCCAGAGAATCGCCTGCTTTCTTACGGATATTTTCGATAATCAGCTTCGGCAGACGCATACGGTTTTCAAAGGAGCCGCCGAATTCGTCCACACGCTTATTGGTTCTTGCGGAGATAAATGTGCTGACCAGATAGCCATGTGCGCAATGGATTTCTACGGCATCTGCGCCTGCTTTTTTTGCTCTGACTGCTGCATCACCGTAGCATTCAATCAGGCGATAAAGCTCTTCCTTTGTGATGGCTTCGGGTGTTTCTCTGCCACAGGATGCAGGGATTGCACTTGCCGCCTTCAAGGGATAGCCTGTGATTTTTGTATTGCCTTCGGGGCCTGCGTGCTGCAGCTGGATGGAAACCTTCGCCCCTGCCTGATGACAGGCTGCGATGGCTGCCTGAAAGCTGCTGACTGTGCTGTCATCATACAGACAGGGCTTTCTAGGGCCGCCCTTTGCTTCTTTATAAACAACGGTTGCCTCGAATGTAATCAGACCAAAGCCGCCCTTTGCTCTTGCGCCGTAATAGGATGCGGAGCGTTCGCTCATGGTGCCGTCTGTGTTTGCGAAGTTATTGCCCATGGGAGACATAACAAAGCGGTTTGCCACTGTCATAGGGCCAATCTGAATGGGCTGGAACATAGCTTCAAATTTCATGTTTTCTCCTCCGTTTCTTACTCTCTTTTTGTTTTTTCCTTCGTGCTTCAGTTCCGTTTTTCTTTTATTTATTGTTATTCCACAACGGTGCAGGTGCTGACCTCGGAGGGCTTCACACGCAGCGCCGCAATTTTTGGTACTAAGGTTTGGAAATACTCGGTTGCCCGATGAAATTCCACCGCCTTTTCATCCTGGTATTTTTCGATAAAGTAGAACACCTGCGTATCGTTTTGGTCGCTTGCCAAATCATAGCTGATACAGCCTGCTTCCTCTCTGGTTCTTGCAATCATTTCCTTCGCAATTTCCAGAAATTCCTCCTGCAAGCCTTCCTTCACGGTGTTTTTCGCAATCAGTACAACCATCTTTTTTTCCTCCTTTTATTTTTCGGGCATTGCCTCGGGCCAGCCCTCCTGCAGCACCTTTACGGTATTGTCAAAGTTAAATTTTGCCGCTGCCGCTACACCCTTTGCCAGAATAGCGTCGCTGATAACCTCAACGCCCATTGCCTTGGGTTCGATGCCCTTTTCCTTCAGCATACGGCAGAATGCTGCTGTATTGCCACAGCCTGTGCCGGGTGCCAGTCTGTCATGCATGGATTCATCTCTCAGAATGGATGCTGCATAGGGTCTTTCATAAACGTCGTTAATCTGTACGGAAACGATTTTTTCTGCGGGAATCCCTTCCAGAACGGAGAGATCTACCGGCTGATTTGCTCTCAGCCAATGCCAGCTGTCCAGAATCAGCTTTGCATTTTCGCAGCCGCTTTCCTTCACCACTGCCCACGCCTTTTTCACATCGGGCAGGCCGCTGTAAGGCATAGGCTCAACGCCGATGGTGTATTTGCCTGCTCTGTGGCAAAGCTCTTTTAATTTCTGCGCTGTGTGTGCAACGGAATAATTTTCCATCAAGCCGCAGTTGATGTGGTTCACGCCGAACAGCTCGCACATGTGGAAGCACATCTGTTCCTTATATTTCTGTTCATAGGAACGGTGATCCTCCGCCCACTGCACGATATATTCCACCTCTGTAACCTTCATATCGTATTTTTCAAGAATCGCCAGAATATCTGCATCAAACAGACCTTCGTTCAGTGCATCCACATAGGTTTCCGCACGCAGACCGATACCTTCAAAGCCTGCCTCCTTGGCTGCCTTTACTCTTTCCTCAAAGCTGCACTGATCGCCCAGTGTCCAAGAGCTGACTGTGATGGGATATTTTTTAGACATAAGATAGTTCCTCCTTTGTATCTCTCTTTTGTAGTTTTTTTATTTTCTTAGTGCGGAAAGCTTTTGCAGCAGTTCCTCACAAATCGTCTCAATTTCCTTTCCGGTAGTATCAATCACGATATCTGCCGCTCTTTCGTATTTTTCTCTGCGGCTTTCCATCAGGTTTTGAATAAAGGGCACGTTCATATTGCCATTTAAAAGAGGGCGCTCCGTGCTGTCCTTTACTCTTTCGTAGATGGCTTCGGGCGTTGCCGTCAGCCAAACCACATAGCCGCTGTTTTTCATCAGCTCCACGTTTTTCTCTCTGAGGGGTACGCCGCCGCCGCAGGAGACAACCATGTGCTTTTTCTCGCGTAATTCGATGAGGGTATTGCTTTCGCAGTTGCGGAAATATTCCTCCCCGTTGGTTGCGAAGATGTCCTTAATGCTCATCCCTTCCTTTTTCTGAATGTATGCGTCCATTTCCATGATTTCCATGGCAAGAAGCTCACTCAGCTTGGCGGAAACAGTGCTTTTGCCCGCGCCCATGAAGCCGATAAGCAGGATATTTTTATCAAACAGCGTTTTCGCCTGAATCCGCTTGCTGTTTTCGATGATGCCCTCGAAGATATGCAGGATTTCCTCCTCAAAGACGGTACCTGCAACCGCCTCAGCCACACGGGCAAGCTGTTTCCTCTCCTGCTCCGGCTGCAAAACGGGCAGACCGTTTTCTCTTTTGTATGTAATGATGCCCTCGATACATTCCATTCTGGTTTTCAGTGCGGCGGTAATGCGCTCATCGCAATCCGCAATGATGCTTCTCAGGCAGGTAAGCTCTTTTTCCATTTGGTTCCTCTTTTCTGCTGCAAGGTTTTTCTGTAATTTTTATCTTTTGTAAAAGGGGATTACTGTGCGTCCTTTTCAAAGCGCAGGTTCAAAATGATGGCAAACACAATCCCGATTGCCGTTACCGCTGCATTGAACAGCAGGATATATCTGGGACCCTGTACGCCGCCCACCTTGGAAAGCAGGCTCGCCACATTCAGCACTGCATAGTTTGCAATAGAGGATGCAATCATAACAACTGCTGTGATTTTCCCTTTATCTCTGGGGAACATTTCATTCGCCGTAGAGGTTGCCAGCTGCAATACGCCGCCTGCTGCGAAATAGCCGATTAAGAAGCCGCCGATCATGCAAATCTGCGGAATCTGCACAAAATACATCAGCAGCAGTGCGCAGAACGCAACACAAGGATAGATAACCAGAACGCGGATGGGCTTCAGACCCTTTTTCATCAGTGCCGCTGTCAGAAGGACTGCGCAGATGATGCCCGCGGAATAGAAGGACTGAATCATAGAGGGATTTGCCATGCCATAAAGCTTGCCCAGCTCCTGATTGCAGTTCATGAACAGCATGAAGGTTGTGGATGCGGTAAAGCCGATGCAAACCAGCAAAATTGCGGAGGGTGTCAGCTTCATTTTTCTCTTTTCTACTGTGCCGTCTGCCGCCTTGGGTGCCTCCTCCTTGGGAGGGAAGGGCAGAATGGCAAGGAAGATGCCATCTACGATGATGATGCCTGCCGCCAGGAAATACAGTGTGCGGAAGGACATATCTCTTGCTGCAACGAAGGTGATTAGGAATGGCAGCAGGAACTGTGCCATAGAAATTGCGAATTTTGTAAACAGGTTTGCAATCGCACCGTTTTCCTTGAAGATTTCCATGCAGGAGGGCGTAATGCTTGTATCCAAAAAGGAGTTTGCCATACCGCTGCAAATCATCAGGATATATGCCAAAACCGTGCTGTGTGTAAAGGTAATGCCGATAAAGAAGATGGCAAAGAACACAACACCAACCAATGCGCTCAATCGTCTGCCGTATTTATCGGAGAAGGGCCCTGCAAACGGAAAGGCAATTAACCGCCCCAGACCGACAGCCGCAATGATTGCCATAACCTTGCTGACATCGAAGCTGCCGTCCGCCAGCTGATTTGCGCCCCACATGGCTGCAAAGCTTTGCTTATACTGACCCATAATCGTTACGGCAATACCCAAAATGAAATAGGTCACATATAAGGCAACCGCCGTAGGATAATACTTTTTCTGATTCATTTCTTCCCTCTTTTCTCAAATTTCTGACTCTCTTATTTTTGAAGCATTTTATTTTTTGAAAAATTTTTCCTTGACCTCTGCCACAGGCATATCCAAGCCGGTATACAGCTTCGCTGCCGCTGCGCCCTGATAGATGAGCATCCCCAAACCGCCGACTGTTTTGCAGCCTGCCGCTTCGGCATCCTGTAAAAGCTTTGTTTTTTCTGGCTCATAGACCACATCGGTGACTACCAGCTCCTTACGGAACAGGGAGTGGTCTGTGATGATGCTGATATTTTCCAAGGGGTGCATCCCAACCCTTGTGGCATTGGAAAGGATATCGCTTGTGCGGATTTCCGCTGCCAGTTTTTCGGTATCGTCCATATCGTATACCGTGATTTTCTGAGAAGGAAAGGCCTTCTGATATTCCGCCGCCTTCGCAACCGCCTGCTCCCAGAAGGCATCCTTCTTATTGAAAACGGCAATCTCTCTTGCGCCGTCCAGCAATGCCTGTGCCTGAATGGCGGAGGAAACACCGCCTGCCCCCAGAAGGGTGATTTTCTTTCCTTTGACCTCTACACCCTCGTGGCGCAGGTTTTCAATATAGCCCTCGCCATCTGTGATGTAGCCTGTCAGAACACCGTCATGGTTCACAATGGTGTTGCACGCGCCGACCAGACGCGCCGCCGGGGAAATTTCATCCAGATACTTGAGTACCTCCTGCTTACAGGGCATCGTGATATTTGCCCCCTTCATCTGAAAGGTACGGAAGGCTTGGATGGCATCCGCTGTCTGATTTTTGTCTACATCAAACGCAAGATACTTATAATCCAATTTCCACTTATCAAAGCAATAATTATACATGGCAGGGGATTTTGAATGTTCTACGGGAGAACCGATTAACCCGAAAAGCCTTGTTTTTCCTGAAATCTCCATGAGAGGATTCTCCTTTTCTTTCGTGTTTTGAATTCTTTTTTTGCGCGCTTTGTCTTACGGACTCAGTGTATCGCAGAAATTAAAAAAGCACAAATTGATTATTTTATATGTTTTGATAGATTTTGTCTATAGCGTATGGTATACTGAAAATAAAAAAATCAGATGGCATATTATTTGCTGATTCTAAAATTATTTGAAAAATGGGGGGGATCTCTATGAATCTGTATCAGCTGCGCTATTTTGTCATGCTGGCGGAAACGAAGCACTTCGGCAAGGCGGCGGAGCGTCTGTGTATCGCACAGCCAAGTCTGAGCCATGCCATTGCACAGCTGGAGGCGGAGCTTGGGGTGGTGCTTTTTGAGCGCAAAAACCGCTCCTCCACGCTGACAAAGGAGGGCATGCAGTTCCTTTCCTATGTGGAAAAATCCTTGGAAATTCTGGATAACGGCATTGAAACCATGGCGCATATCTCCCGTGGGGAGGGCTGCATTGAGCTTGGCTTTCTGCGTACATTGGGGCTTTCGCTCATTCCGGAGCTGGCAAGCGGCTTTTTGCAGGAGCAGAAGGACAAGCACATTCAGTTCAAGTTCTACACAGATGTGACACAGCCGCTTTTGCAGGGCCTGAAGGATGAAAAATACGACATGGTCTTCTGCACACAGCTGGAAAACGAAAAAAACATTGAATTTATCCCTGTTTCCAAGCAGGATTTAGTCCTCATCGTGCCGAGAAATCACCCTCTGGCGAACCGCTACACCGTTGACCTGACGGAAACCCTGCCCTATCCGCATGTTTATTTTGCGGAAAAATCGGGTCTGCGCATCGTCATTGACCGTCTGTTTGAAAAAATCGGAAAACGTCCGAATATTGCCTACGAAATTCAGGAGGATCAGGTAATCGCAGGGCTGGTAGCGCAGGGGTTTGGCATTGCCGTTGTGCCTTACATGGAGGAGCTGCTGCGGCTGAATGTCAAAATCATCCAGATTTCCTACCCCTATTGGGAACGAAATTTCTATATGGCAACCCTCAAGGACAGATATCTTCCCCCTGTGGTACAAAGATTTAAGCAGTTCGTGATTACGCATTGCAGGGTATAAAAAGCAGCTAAAAGCGGAATAAAAATAGACAAAAAAAGCAGCACTTTTTTGACATATCGAAGGTGTCTATAAAAGAATAGATACTTTCTATCAAAAAAGTGCTGCTTTGCCGTGTGTCAGCACGCGTTAGTTGAAAACAGGGTTCCCGAACCCCTCCGCAGTGAAAATTTCGACTTAAGCGCATAGCCGCGCTAAGATGGCAACCAGCTCCTCCATGCAGAGCGGCTTTGCCAAATGCACATTCATCCCTGCAGCAAGGCATTGGCGGGCATCCTCCTCAAAGGCATTGGCGGTCATGGCAATGATGGGGATGGTTTTTGCATCCGCACGTTCCAGTGCGCGAATGGCTCTGGTTGCGGTCAGCCCATCCATCACAGGCATCATAATATCCATAATGATGCCTGCGTAGGTGCCGGCAGGCGCTTCACGGAACATCCGCACCGCCTCACTGCCATCCCTCGCAAGCTCCACGCTGACACCGCGGTCAGCAAGAAGTGCCGCGGCAATCTCCGCATTCAGCGCATTATCCTCTACTAAGAGCAGGTGCAGACCGCTGATATCCTTTGCCTTGGCAGGGGCAGGCTGTTCTGTCTGCGGCTGCTCTGCTGCAATTTCAAAGGGCAGCGTGATGGTGAAAACAGAGCCTACGCCCTCCTCGCTTTCAATCGTAATCGTTCCCTGCATTTCATCAATCAGGCTTTTCACAATCGCCATGCCAAGCCCCGTTCCCTGACGGGTGCTGTCGCTGCGCTCCTGCGAGAAGGGCGTGAAGATATGCTGTAAAAAGTCCTTGCTCATGCCGATACCCGTATCACGGATAACCCAACGATAGGTAACCCTTCCGTCCGCAACGCCAAGACAGCTGACAGCCGTTTCCACCCTGCCGCAGCTTTTATTATATTTGATGCAGTTGCCATAAATATTCAGGAAAATCTGCCGCAGATGGAGGGGACTGCCATAGACTCTGCTGATTTCCATGCACTCGAAGCCTCCTTCATATCGCAGCGTGATGCCTGCTTCCGCGGCACGCTGTTCCATAATGGTCAGAATATCCCTCGTCAGTTGATTTAAGTCAATGATTTCATGGGAAAGGATAACCTCGCCGCTTTCCAGCTTGCTCATCTGCAAAATATCATTGATGAGAGAAAGCAGATGCTTGGCGGCAACCTTCATTTTCTTCTGATTAGAACGGATGAGGGCATGATCCTCCGCATGCGCTTCATCAATTTCCAGCAGACCGATGATGCCGTTTAAGGGCGTGCGAATATCGTGGCTCATGCGCGAAAGAAAGCTTGTCTTTGCGGCATTGGCACGATCTGCCTGCTCCACCGCTGCATAAAGCTGTTCATTTTTCAGCTGCAGCTGCTCTGTATATTCCTTTTGGATGGCAAGCTGCTCTTCTCGATAGCTTTGTGCCGTTTTCCAACGCACCATGCGAATAGCCGCAAGAATCACAAGATAAATCACCATGGCGAAAAGCATATTTTCAGGCGTGGTGCGGAAAACAGCGCGTTGCGGCAGGTAAGCATAAACATACACATCCCGTCCATGCTCCATCAGCCCAAAATAGCGCACGCCGTTCTCCCTCGCAGAAACAAGCCTGTCGCTTACGGCGGCGGCTCTGATTTCTTCAAGCACTGCGGATGCATCCGTATTTTCGCCAATGAAGCTTTCCTCATTCGAAGCAATGATTTCATTCCCACTGCTGACCACAATCGTCCCGTTTTCCGCAGGGTCATAGCCCGAAAGAAGCGAGGAAATCGAAAGACTGAAGGAATTGATATAATCCAGAGGTGTATGATAATAGGCAACAACAATGCCGGGTGCATCCAGTCTTTGCACTGCCGCCAGATCCAGATAACACCCCTCAGGGCAGAAAAGCCGCACGGCATAGCGCTTTTCGGGATACTGCGCCGTATCCAGCAGGGCTTCGGAATCCAGATTTTCATGCACGAAATCTGCCATATCCGCCGCTTCGCTTGCGGCAGTAATATTTCCCGCTTCATCCAGAAGCAGAATCCCCGAAACGTAGCAGTCCTTCACACAGGTATGCAGAAAATCCGCACTGACAGGCCTTGTAGTTTCCTCCAATCGGTGCGCCGTCTGGTTTGCGCTTTCCACAATCCGCATCAGGCTCTTGGATTCATCCGCAAGCCCAATGCGGCTATAGCGGTTACACTGCTCCTTCACATAATTGACCGTATTCACCATGGTGCGCTGTGTAGCAGCGATATCTTCATTTACGGCAAGCAAAAATACGCCGCCCAAAAGCAAAACGCCCAGTAAAATCTGTAAAAAAAGGATACGCGTGCAGGGCTTTGCAGAGGATTCATTCCACATCTGCAATCACCCCCATATCATTTTCATCCAGATACCTCCCGATGATTTCCTCCATCGTGCCATCCGCACGCATTTCTTCAAAGGTTTCGGAAAGCTTCTGTTCCAGACCGCGATCATCCTGTTTGGAAAACGCCACGCCCAAGCCGACCGTCAGCAGCGGTTCCTCCAGAATCCGATAATCCAGCTTATAATCGGACATGCACTGCAAAATTGCCGTTTCGTGCGCGGCAATCGCATCCGCATAGCCCTTGCTCAGACAGGGATAAATCAATTCCCGATTCTGCATGGAAAACACCTCGCGCAGAGCAGGAAGCCTTGCATCCGTATGCGAAAGAAACAGCTCCTCCGGCTTTGTGGTGGACTGCACCGCAATGCGCTTGCCCTCCAAATCCGCCAATGTTTTTATTTCGCTGTCCCGATTGACTGCCACCACCTGACGGCTCATCATATAGGGCGCACTCCAACGGTATTCCTCCTCGCGCCCATCGATGGAAAAGCTGCCCCAGATGCAGTCGATTTTTCCGCTGTCAACCAGCTCCTTCTTTTTCTCCCAGTCGATATAGGTAAACACCGCCTGATACCCCATGCGTCGAAAGGCTTCTGTCGCTAAATCCACATCTATCCCCGTTGGCCTGCCGTCCACATTCTCATAATTATAGGGCGGATAATTATCACTGCCGATAATAATAGTCGGTAAATCTGTCTGTCGTGCCGTTTTTTCCGCCGCGCCGCAGCCGGACAGGCTGACACAGCAGACCACAGCCGCCAAAACCATGCCCCTGATTTTCTGTTTCTGCATAACACCCTCTCCTCTTTTTTATGCCCATTTATAAATAATAAGGCAGTCAGCGGACTGCTGACTGCCTTATTATCCACAGGATTGCGATTTGTCCGTTTCCCCTGTCCATATATCACAGTTCGTGTATATTAAAATTATATGAAAGAAATCTGTCTATTTCAAGTATTTCTTGTCAAAAAACAGACAGAAAAGGAGGCTTTTTATCAAATACAATATCATGTTTTGCAAAAATCCATCGCCTTCAGCAGTTTTTTTGAAAAAACCTGCTAATTTAGCATTGTCCGCCGCGCGCAGATATGGTATGATGTGGTAAATTTCTCCGCACAGCAAGCCACGCGCTTTCTGCAAGGAGACAAAATAAAAATCAAACAGCTGCTGACACAAAGAAAGGCTTCTGCGTGAAAGGGTAGGTCATACATACGTTTTACAGAATTTCTGCGCCCTTTCTCCATATTTTTTCGGGGCGTTTTTTATTGTCTGAAAAAAAAGAGATAAAAAGAAAGGAAGATAAAGCAATGTATCCCTACAACCCCCACTCCCAAAAGGCAGAGGAATTCATCAATCACGAGGAAATTTTGGAAACCCTTGCCTATGCAGAGGAAAATAAGCACAACATTCCCTTAATCGACAGCATTATCGAAAAGGCAAAGCAAAGAAAGGGACTTTCTCACAGAGAGGCAATGGTGCTTCTGGACTGCGATATTCCCGAAAAAAACGAAGAAATTTACGCGTTGGCAAAGCAGATTAAGCAGGATTTTTACGGCAACCGTATTGTGATGTTTGCGCCGTTGTATCTTTCCAATTACTGCGTCAACGGCTGTGTATACTGTCCGTACCATGCGAAAAATAAGCACATCCGCAGGAAAAAGCTGACACAGGAGGAAATTGTCAGAGAGGTAACTGCTTTGCAGGATATGGGGCATAAGCGTCTGGCACTGGAAACCGGCGAGGACCCCGTCAATAACCCCATTGAATATGTGCTGGAAAGCATTCAAACGATTTACAGCATCAAGCATAAAAACGGCGCAATTCGCCGCGTGAATGTCAACATTGCGGCAACAACGGTGGAAAATTATCGCAGGCTGAAGGATGCCGGCATCGGGACATATATCCTCTTTCAGGAAACCTACAACAAGGAAAGCTATGAGCACCTGCATCCAACAGGCCCTAAGCATGATTATGCCTACCACACCGAAGCGATGGACAGAGCCATGGAGGGCGGCATTGATGATGTCGGGATTGGCGTTTTGTTCGGCTTGGAGCTGTATCGTTATGAATTTGCAGGGCTTTTGATGCACGCAGAGCATCTGGAAAGCGTATTCGGCGTAGGCCCGCATACCATCAGCGTACCCAGAATCCGCCATGCCGACGATATTGACCCCTCCGCCTTCGATAACGGCATTGATGATGATACCTTCGCAAAAATCGTTGCCTGCATCCGTGTAGCCGTACCCTACACAGGCATGATTGTTTCCACCAGAGAAAGTCAGGAAAGCAGAGAACGTGTGCTGAGCCTTGGGGTATCCCAAATCAGCGGCGGCTCCAGCACGAGTGTCGGCGGCTATTATGAAAAGGAGGCAGAGGAGGATAATTCCGCGCAGTTTGATGTCAGCGATAACCGCACACTGGATGAAATCGTGAAATGGCTGATGGATTTGGGCTATGTCCCCAGCTTCTGCACCGCCTGCTACCGTGAGGGCAGGACGGGCGACCGCTTCATGAGCCTTTGCAAAAGCGGACAGATTCAGAATTGCTGCCTGCCTAATGCACTGATGACGCTCAAGGAATATCTGATTGACTATGCCGCACCGAAAACAAAGGAAATCGGGGAAAAGCTGATTTTAGAGGAAATCAAATCCATCCCGAAGGAAAAAATTCAGGAGATTGTACGGAAAAATCTGGTTGAAATCGAAAAGGGAAATCGAGATTTCCGCTTCTGAAAAAATTCTATGTATCAAAAAAGGGGCTGTGAAAAAACATAGCTCTAAAATAAAGAAGGACCTAAGGTTCA
>OGJY01002055.1_pt1 | contig 21475 bp, 18 predicted proteins | sample 1572231 | NCBI WGS metagenome assembly OGJY01 (sample SAMEA2582121, study PRJEB24529) | metagenome | biome: Human gut stool | place: China | collected 2011
TGTTCGAGCCGTTCAGCCGGGCGGACGATCACCGGACGACCAAGGTGCAGGGCACCGGTCTGGGCATGGCCATCACCCGGAACATCGTCAACCTGATGAATGGCAACATTCAGGTCGAAAGCGCCCCCAACAAGGGCACGAAGATCACGGTCACGGTCTATCTGAAATTGCAGAAAGACGAGAAAGAGCAGGAAAAAGAGCTGTTCGATCTGCCGGTTCTGGTCGTGGACGACGACAAGACCAGCTGCGAAAGCACCGTCGAGACCCTGCGGGAGATCGGCATCGCAGGCGAATGGGTCCTGACCGGAAAGGAAGCTGTGGAGCGCTGCTATGCGCGTCATGAGACCAACAGGGACTATTTTGCGGTGATCCTGGACTGGAAGATGCCGGAGATGGACGGCATCGAAACGGCCAGAAGGATTCGGGAATGCGTCGGGCAAGACGTCACGATCATCATCCTGACCTCCTTCGAGTTCAGCGAGATCGAGGAAGAAGCCAGAGCGGCGGGCGTGGATGCGTTTATGGCAAAACCGCTGTTCCGCTCCCGCCTGACGGCGACCCTGCGGCAGTTCACCTCCGGCAAGAAAGAGAAAGACGCCCGGAATTATCTGGAAGACTTTGCAAAAACGGACTACACGGGCAAGCGGCTCCTGCTGGTGGAAGACAACGACCTGAACCGCGAGATCGCGACCGAGATCCTGGGCATGACCGGCGTGACGGTCGAAACGGCCGAAAACGGAAAGATCGCCGTCGAAAAGGTCGCGGCGGCCCCGGAAAACTGGTACAGACTCGTCCTGATGGACATCCAGATGCCGGTCATGAACGGCTACGAAGCAACGGCGGCGATCCGTTCCCTTCCCGGCAGCCGGGGCAAAGTGCCCATCATCGCCATGACGGCGAACGCCTTCGCCGAGGACGTGCAGCTGGCCAAGAACACCGGCATGAACGAACATATCGCCAAACCGCTGGACCTGAATAAGCTGAACGACGTGCTGAAACAGTGGCTGTAAGAGCCGCCAGGTGAGTTTTTTCTAAACCAAGAACCACAAAGCCCCCTGCATCCGGGATGGATGCAGGGGGCTTGTTCTGTGTTCTGCAAGCGCAGGAGTGAAAATTACTCCACGCTGATCATATAATAATAAACGGGCTGACCGCCGCGGATGTGGCTGACCTCAACGTGGTTGGGGCACTTTGCCTTGACGATCTCGGTGACCTTTTCGGCATCTTCATCGGAGACATCGCAGCCGGAGATGATGGTGACGAAGCTGGAGTCCTTCTTGCACATGCTGCGGGCCAGGCGGTAGGTGGCCTTGGTCAGGTCATTGGAGGTGGCCACGATCTTGCCGTTCTCCAGAGCCATGATCTCGCCCTTCCGGATGCGCTTGCCGTCGAACTCGCTGTCGCGGGCGGCGTAGGTGATGAGGCCGGTGGAGACCTTGTCGGCCGCAGCCATCATGTTGATGGTGTTGGTCTCAACATTGGCAGAGGGGTCAAAGTTCAGCAGTGCCGTGATGCCCATGGGCACGGTGCGGGTGGGCAGAACGACGACCTGACGGTCGGCCAGCTTCTGGGCCTGCTCGGCAGCCATGATGATGTTCTTGTTGTTGGGCAGAACGAAGACGGTCTTGGCCGGGACGCTCTGGATGGCGGCGAGGATGTCCTCGGTGGCGGGGTTCATGGTCTGACCGCCGGAGACGACGGCGTCGGCCGCCAGGTCGGTGAAGACGGCCTTCAGGCCCTCGCCCGCAGCAACTGCCACAAAGCCGTAATCACGGCTGGGATCCACAGCGGCGTAGATGAACTCGGAGGTCGGATCGGGCTTCTTCTCAGCAGAAGCCTGCTTTTCCAGGCTCTTGCCCTGCTTCTGGCGGGCCAGGAACTGCTCGTGCATGTTCTCGATCTTGAAGTTGGTCAGGTAGCCATACTTGATGGCCTCGCTCAGGATCTTGCCGGGGTCGGCGGTATGGACGTGCAGGTTGATGACGTCATCGTCCTCGATGCAGACGACGCTGTCGCCGTTGGACTCTGCGAAAGCGCGCATCTTGGCGGCGCTGGCACCCTCATTCTTGTTGATGAGGAACTGGGTGCAGTAGCCGTTCTTGATGTCTTCGACCTTCATCAGGTCATCGGTGAAGACGCCGCGGCCGGCGTTCTCGGTGGAGAGCTTGGCCTTGTTGGGGGCAGCCTCGCCGCCTGCGACGATGGGCTCACCGTGGAAGACCTTGCCCATGCCCTCGAAGATGACCATGATGCCCTGGCCGCCGGCATCCACGACGCCGGCCTTCTTCAGGACGGGCAGCAGGTTGGGAGTGTCCTCCAGTGCTTTCTGACCGGCGGCGAGCACTACGTCCCACAGAGCGGGAACTTCGCTGGCACCGCAGGCAGATGCTTCTTCGGAGGCCACGCGGGCCACGGTCAGGATGGTGCCCTCGGTGGGCTTCATGACAGCCTTGTAAGCGCCCTCGACGCCCTTCTTCAGAGCCTCAACGAGGTCGTCTGCACCGGCTTCCTTCTTGCCTTCCAGCGCCTTGGAGAAGCCGCGGAACAGCAGGCTGGTGATAACACCGGAGTTGCCGCGTGCGCCGCGCAGCATGGCGGAAGCAGCGGTCTTGGAAGCCTCACCCACGGTGCAGCTGTCGTCCAATGCTTCCAGCTCGCGCACAGAAGCACCCACGGTCATGCCCATGTTGGTGCCAGTGTCGCCATCAGGAACAGGGAAAACGTTCAGCTCGTCCACGCGGGAGCGCTGATTGTTGATGTTGTTGGCGCCAGAGATAATGGCGTCACGCAAAATCTTACCAGAAATCATTCTTTTTTACTCCTTGTACTTGCCGGAAAAGCCCGGCGCATTCGGATGAACCAACAAAAATCAGGCGATCACATCGTCTACCGAAACCACAACGCGGGCAACCTTCAGGCCGGTAGCCTGCTCCACCTCGTCCTTGACGCGGTGAGAGATGCTGCGTGCGGCGGTAGAAATGTTCAGGCCATAGCTCACTGCAATGTGCAGTTCGATCACCAGACGACCATCCTCCTGCGTGACACGGACACCCTTTTCCGGGTAATCAGAACCGTGCACCATGCTTCTGACGGCATCGGTCATATCACGGGGTGCCATTGCGGCAACACCGTAACACTGTTTGGCTGCTTCACCTACCAGAGTAGCAAAATACCCGGACGTAAAGCTGACATCCCCCAGAGGGAAACGGGAAGTGATCATAGTCGCTCTGCTCCTTTATGTTATTTTCATAAAACACATTCAAGGTCTGGGGCGCAGCGACGGACAGATACGCATACTGCGCCGAAAAACACCCACATTATTATACAACTTTGGGGCGCGCTTGTACAGCGCAAAATGCTGGTATATCAACTTTTTGCGCAGGTTTCTGCATTGGCGGCATGGTTCGGGCGGTTTCGCACCGGGAAGGTGATAGCATAACGGACGCTGGTTGCTTTTTATCAAAACCGAAAGTATGACGAAAGAAAGCAAACAATCTGTTAAAAAAATATAAAAGGTGGGTGATAACTCTTTATCTGACTATGAAAAAGTGCTAAAATAAAAACAAGGATAGGGACTGCGGCGCAGGGTCCCGCTTGTGCGGACGAACTGCGTTATTTTTTGCGCACGGCGCGTGGAACAATGTTTAGGAGCTGTTGTCATGAATATTTTGTTTTTCCTTTCACCCAAGCAGGATCTGATGTATGTTTACGACGATTTTACCCTTCGGCAGACGCTGGAAAAGTGGGAGAATAACCGCTACGCATCCATTCCGGTGCTCAACCGGCAGGGAAAATATGTGGGCACCCTGACCGAGGGCGACATTCTCTGGGGGCTGAAAAAGTTCCATGGTCTGGATCTGGAAGCGGCTGAGGATATCCCCATTTCGGCCTTCCCGCACAAGCGCGACTACAAGGCTGTCACCGTGACCACCAGCATGGATCAGCTGATCGAAGCGGCCATGAACCAGAACTTTGTGCCGGTTGTGGATGACCGCGGCATCTTCATTGGCATCGTGCGCAGGCAGGCGATCATCCGTTACTGCTATGAGAAGGCCCGCACGGAGCAGCAGGCCCATGAGCAGCGCATCCCGGAATATGCCGCTGTGCATTGAACGATATAAATAGGTGGCCAGCCGTCCGGTTCCGCATCTGGAGCCGGGCGGCTTTTTGTCTGCAAAATGCGTTGAAGATCCGATTTATGGTACCTGCTGTGTGCGATAATACAGCCATGGAACAAAAACGTTCTGAAAAGCTGCAAAAAACGAGATACAGGAGGGAACACGGATGAAAGATTTTGAACTGCGTTATGTTGGAAGCCATGTGGAAGTATACACCGGCAGCGGAGTGTTCCTGTTTTCGGCCGATACGGTGCGGGAAGCAATGGAAGAACTGGCAGAGTAAGCGCCCGCAAACAGACAGGGACTTCGGTGCAAATGTAAAATTGATGTAAAATAATTGAAAAGGAAAGAGCACGAATTCATTAAGAGACGGAAAAATGTGTAGAAAAAGTGATTTTCTTGTAAAATAAACCTTGTTGTGACAGGATAAAAAATGATATAATAGATTCAAGCGCGGTCATTGTGCGCCGTTCTGCGCAGCAGAGCGGCAGGCCGCAGCATCTGCCGGATAAAGCAGGCCCGGTGTGCGGGCAGGGCAGATGTACAAGGATCAAAAGGAAGATCATTTTTAGGAGTATCGTTATGGATATCACACACATTACCTCTCTGTTGGGTGGAATTGCGCTGTTTCTGTACGGCATGTCCATTATGGGCGCTGGTCTGGAAAAGCTGGCCGGCGGCAAAATGCAGGGCGTGCTGCAAAAGCTGACCTCCTCAACGCTCAAGGGCGTTATTTTTGGCACCCTCATCACGGGTGTCATCCAGTCCTCGGCCGGCACGGTCGTTATTTGTGTCGGTCTGGTAAACTCCGGCATCATGACCCTTACGCAGTCGGTAGGTGTCATTATGGGTGCAAACATTGGTACCACTGTTACCGGCCAGCTGATCCGCATGGCGGATATCTCCGGTGACAGTCTCTGGCTGACATTGATCCAGCCCAAGACCTTTGCGCCCGTGGTGGCGTTTATCGGCTGCATTTTTTATGTATTCCTGCGCAGCGCTAAAAAGAAGAACATCGGCCAGATCATGCTGGGCTTCGGCATCCTGTTTACCGGCATGAGCCTGATGGACACCGGTGTGGCTCCTCTGCGTGAGAGCGCCGTGTTCCAGAATCTGTTCGTTACCATGACGAATCCCGTTCTGGGCATTCTGGTGGGCGTGGTGGTCACGGTGATCATCCAGTCTTCCTCGGCATCGGTGGGTATCCTGCAGGCACTGTCCAGCACGGGTCTGGTCACCTTCAGCTCTGCCATCCCCATTATTCTGGGCGCACACATCGGCACGGCCTTTACGCCGCTGCTCACCATTGGCGGCTCCTCTAAGGACGGCAAGCGCGCTGCACTGATCCATCTGTACTTCAACATCATTGGCAGCGTGATTCTGCTGGCGCTGGTGTATGCGGTGCAGTTTACCGTTGGCATCCCCATGTGGAACGATGTGATGAACAAGAGCACCATCGCAAACATCCACACCCTTTCCAGCGTGTGCGCCATGTTGCTGTTCCTGCCCTGCAGCGGCGTGCTTTCCAAGCTGGCCATGCTTACCGTGCCGGACAGTGCCGAGGAAGCACAGGAGCTGAGCATGCCGGTGCTGGATGAACGTCTGTTCAAAAGCCCGGCTGTGGCCCTGCAGCAGGCTAAGAGCGCTGTGATCAAGATGTCCCGCCGTGCTGCCCGCAATGTGAATCTGGCTGCACCGCTGCTGCTGAAGATGGACGAGGATGCCGTCAGCGCCATCCGGGTGCGTGAAAACCTGATCGACCGCATGGAGGTGGCAATCTCCAACTATCTGATCAAGATGACCGATCAGGAGCTGGGCGACGATGAGAGCCACACTGTGACCGAACTGCTGAATTTTGTTACCGAGTTCGAGCGCATCGGCGACTATGCGGTGAACATTATGGAAAAGGCAGAAGAACTGCAGGAAAAGGAAGCGTCCTTCAGTGAAAGCGCCACCAAGGAGCTGCAGCTGCTGGAAAATGCGCTGAACCGCATCCTGAACCTGACCAACGATGCCTTTGAAAACAACGATATGCGCCTGGCGGCTCAGGTGGAACCGCTGGAGGAAGTGATCGATGTGATGGCGGAGCGCCTGCGCGACCAGCACATCCTGCGCCTGAAGGACGGCGTGTGCTCCATTGATACGGGTGTCGTGTTCCTGGATGTGCTGAACAATGCAGAGCGCATCTCGGATCACTGCTCCAACGTTGCTGCCCGCCTGATCGGCATGGATGCCGGCGAGGACTACGACTCCCACACCCTCAAGAGCATCATGCACCACAACCCCACCAAGGACTACATGCTGGAATACGAGGAGTGCCGCAAGGCCTACCTTGTTCCGCTGGAAGAAATGGAAGCCTGAAACTAAGAAAGACCTCCGGGGCACTTTTCCCGGAGGTCTTTTTTGCGTTAAAAATCAGGCACTTTTGGGCAAAGAGACAATGACCCAGCGGTGCGGCCCGTGAAAGCCGTCCACCTTGGCGGCTTTGCTGCAGGTGCCGGGGCTGGGCGGGCCGAGGTGGATACCGCGGTCCAGCTGCTTGCCGCAAAGACGGCACTGGTAATGGAGGGTGATCTGTTCTGACATGAGGAAGCACTTCCTTTTATGATCGCTGCAGGCGGTTAAAAAACTTTACTTCTATTATCATTATATAATTTTTACATCGGGATGTCAATAAAAATAATCAGTAAAAGTAGATAAAAATTGAGCATTCTGCACTCAACCGCCCAGATCTTCCAGCAGCAGGTCCAGTTCCCGTTCGCTGTACACGGTCACACCGCGCTTGATGCGCACGGCATCGTTCTCCGGCAGAAGATTGGTGTAGATGCCGGTGACGGTGACAAGCACATCCGGCTGGCCATTGGTGCCGCAGCGGTAAACGGCCACGCGCCCGCCTTTGTCGCACAGGCGGTAGCTTTGGGCAGCAAGCTCCGGCATGGCCTGTGCGGCAAGGTCTGCCGCGGAGGAAGGCGGTGCTTCGCTGCCGGGGTCGGGCACCGGAAGGCTGAGCTTGGGCAGGGCCATCCAGAACAGGCTGAACACGATGGTGAATACGCACAGCCCGTAGAACAGGCAGGTGCACAGTTTGCGCATGGAGAAACACGCTCCTTTCCGGCTGAAGTATGCCCCAAAACAGGGGGGCACAGTCAATTTTCACACGGGAATGCTGTACTTTGTCCGGCAGATTGTGTTATACTACAGATGATTAGACCTATCAGGGCCGAAGATTGGTTCTTGCCCGCGTTCTGTGCACGTGCTATAATATGGTATTGCGTGCAGTTCTGTGCGCTTTGATGGAAAAGTACCAGCGCATGGCGCTGAAAAAGCAGCCTGAATGTTAGGAGGCGATTTCTATCTCCGATATGAGAAAGATCAACCGTGCCGGTGAGGGGCATTCCCCGGCACCGGCGGGGCGGAAGGTAAATGTGAGCAACAGCCGCCGGGAGTCCCAGCTGGAACCCAAACGCGGCCGGGAACCCAAAGAACCAAAGGAACCCTGTGAAAAGGGCAGACATCCCATTCTGCGCTTCATTGGCCGAACCGTTGCTACACTGATTTGTCTGGGCATCATGGCAGGCAGTCTGGTGGCAGTGGGTGCTGTGTATTACGTGGTGCAGGCTACCGCCAACGACGGCGACCTGCTGGATCTGGACAACATTGAGCTGAGCCAGTCCAGTGTGGTGATGGCCACCGACCCGGACACCGGTGCACAGGTGGAGTATGCCACGCTGCGCTCTTCCAACAGCCACCGCGTGTGGGCGGATCTGGAGCAGATCCCCACGAACCTGCAGTATGCGTTCATCTGCACCGAGGATAAGGACTTTTACAACGAGCCCGGCGTCAACTTCAAGCGCACCATCGGCGCAATGGTCAACGAATACCTGCTGCCCATCTACAGCTCCAAGCAGGGTGCATCCACGCTGGAGCAGCAGCTGATCAAGAACCTGACCGACGACAAGAGCGCCAGCGGCATTGAAGGCGCACTGCGCAAGCTGCGCGAGATCTACCGCGCCCTCTGCCTGAGCCGCAGCTATTCCAAGGAGACCATTCTGGAAGCGTACCTGAACACCATCAGCTTTACCGGCACCATTCAGGGCGTGCAGACTGCGGCCAACGAATACTTTAATAAGGATGTCAGCCAGCTGACCCTGTGGGAGTGTGCGACCATTGCGTCCATCACCAAAAACCCCACCAACTATAACCCCTACACCAACCCCGAAAACCTGATCAACCGCCGTAACTTCCTCATGTACAACATGTGGCAGCAGGGCGTGATCAGCGAAGAGGACTACCGCAACGCAGCGGCCCAGCCGCTGGTACTGGCCGAGGAAGAGGATACTAAGAAGAATTCTTCCGTTACCTCTTACTTTACCGATGCACTGTTCACCGAGCTGGTGCAGGACATCATGGACAAGGAAAACATTTCGGAATCCGAGGCACAGAAGCTGCTGTACACCGGCGGCTTTACCGTTGAGTCGACTGTGAACACCAAGGTGCAGTCCGCCATGGAAAACCTGATGCTCAACACGGACGATGCCTACTTCCCGGCCGGCTGGCATGAGGAAGAGGTGACCTCTATCTCGGACGACGATGTACAGGTGATGAACGAGGACGGTACGCCCAAGACCCGCACCGGCGACGACGGTACCGTTTACTATTACCGCAATGTGCGTACTCAGGCAGCCATGGTCACGCTGGACTATGACGGCAATGTGATCGCCATTGTGGGTGGTCTGGGCGAAAAGAACAAGAGCCTCTCGCTGAACCGTGCCTACAGTGTCACTCGTCAGACGGGTTCTACCATCAAGCCTATCGGTGCGTATGCACTGGGTGTAGAGTATGGTCTGGTGAACTGGTCCACCATGCTCAACAACTCGCCCTTGTATCAGAAGCAGGATATGGTGATCCGCGATGAGGATTACTGCCGCAAGAACGGCCTGATGGGCCTTTCCGACAAGCAGCTGCGCGCTTATCCCAACGCATGGCGCAGCTGGCCCCGCAACTATGGCGGCAACTACGGCGACAACTCCGACCTGCCGCTGTGGAACGGTCTGGCCCGCTCGCTGAACACCATCGCCATCCGCGTGGGCGACCTGGTGGGCGCAAGCAACATCTTCAACTTCGTCTATAATACCTTGCAGCTGGACACGCTGGACCCCTCCAGCGACGTCGGCCTTGCCCAGATGGTCATGGGCAGCCAGACCCACGGCGTCACGCCCACGGCGCTGGCCGCAGCCTTCCAGATCTTCTACGACGGCCAGTACACCACCCCGCATCTGTATACTCGTGTGTTGGACCGTGACGGCAACATCTATCTGGAAAACAACTCCACCAGCTATCAGGCCCTGACCCCGCAGACGGCCTATGTCATGAACCGCCTGCTGAAGAACGTCCTGTACTCCAACGTTGGCACGGCCAGCGGCCGCTACCCCAACTCCAACGGCATGGAGTCCTTCGGCAAGACCGGTACGGCCAGCGACGAAAAGGATCTGTGGTTCGTGGGCGGCACACCGTATTACGTCACCGCTGTGTGGTGGGGCTACGATGCGCCGTATGACATGACCAACACCCTGAGCAAGAATCAGGCCAAGACCCGCACCTGCGTCATGGCGTGGAAGGCCTATATGGAAGAGGTCCAGAAGGACCTGCCCTATAAGCCGTTCCCGGCGGCAGACGGCGTGGTGGAGCGCGCCTACTGCACCCAGAGCGGTCTGCTGGCAGGCCCCAGCTGCCCCAGCCGCGCTACGGGTTATTACCGTGCGGACGACCTGCCCGATACCTGCAATTACTCCCACTCTTCGGGCGTGACGCAGGCGGCCCAGCCCGCAGCCGACCAGACCACCATCCCGGCGGACACTTCCGGTCTCGACACCGACTGAGCGCAAAACTCATACTTTTTCCCATGGGATGGGTGCCATTCCGGCAAGGCAATGCGCCACTTCACGCATCAAAACTGGACAATCTGACAAAAACACATCCGGCCTCTTGCAATGCAGGGGGCCGGATGTTATTATATTCTCTGCAAGAACACTTGTGTTTGTGAGGTGAACAAGTTGGAACGCCGCTTTTATCTGGTGGATGCACAGGTCCTGCCGGAGGTCTTCCTGAAGGTCGTCAAGGCCAAGGAGCTTCTGGCCAGCGGGGAGGCGCGCAGCATTTCGGCTGCGACCCGCAGCGTAGACCTGTCGCGCAGTGCTTTCTATAAATACAAAGACTGCATTTTTGACTCCGAGAACGGCCGTGAGGTCATCACCGTGATGGCCACCCTGCGGGACGAGACCGGTGCGCTGCAAAGTCTGCTGGCCGGCATCAGTGCTGCAGGTGCCAGCATCGTGACCATCAACCAGTCCACGCCGGAAAATGGCGCTGCGCTGGTGGCGGTCACCATCCGCACCGACACGATGCAGATGACCCCGGAAGAACTGACCGAAAAGCTCTCCCGGCAGCGGATGGTCGTCGGTGTGCACTGTGGATACAATCTGTAAACAACTAAGAGATAGGAACGAGGGGTTACCATGGCAAAGATCGCGATCTTAGGTTTTGGCACGGTTGGCAGCGGCGTGTACGAAGTGCTGTGCCGCAATGCAGCAGGCGTTTCCCGCCGGGCAGGGGAGCCCGTTGAGGTGAAGTACATCCTCGACCCCAAGGATTTCTCCGGTCACCCGGCCGCGGATCTCTTCATCAAGAACTTCGACACCATTCTGGAAGACCCGGAGATCAAGGTGGTGGTCGAGACCATCGGCGGCATCCGGTTCGCATACCCGTATGTGAAAGCCTGCCTGGAGAGCGGCCGCAGCGTCTGCACCTCCAACAAGGAGATGGTGGCCACCTACGGTGCCGAGCTGCTGGGTCTGGCCAAGGCGCACGATTGCGCTTTCCTGTTCGAGGCCTCGGTCGGCGGCGGCACCCCCATCATCACCCCGATGCACCAGTGCCTCGCGGCCAACGTCATCACCGAGGTGGAGGGCATCGTCAACGGCACCACCAACTTCATGCTGACCAAGATGATCCACGAGAACCTGGGCTTTGACGAGGCGCTGAAGATCGCACAGGAGCTTGGCTATGCCGAGACCAAAGACCCCGGCGACGATGTGGACGGCCGCGATGCCTGCCGCAAGATCGCCATCCTGTCCTCGCTGGTCTGCGGCCACCAGATCTACCCCCAGAACATCCCCACCCGCGGCATCCGCGAGATCACCAGCGCCGATGTGGCGGCGGCGGAGAAACTGGGCTGCGTCATCAAGCTCATCGCCTGGATGAAACAGGGCGGCGACGGCAGTGTGGCCGCAGGCGTGGAGCCCTGCCTGGTGCCCCGGTCGAACCAGCTGGCCGGCGTGGATGACGTCTTCAATGCCGTTCTGGTCAAGGGCGATATGCTGGGCGACGTCATCTTCTACGGCAAGGGCGCGGGCAAGCTGCCCACCGCCAGCGCCGTGGTGGCCGATGTGGTGGATGCCATCAAGGAAGGCTCCAAGGTCCACGACAGCTTGTTCTGGCAGCCTGCCGAGCCGGTGGAGGGGATGCTCACCGACCCCGCGCCCGCCGCATATTATGTGCGTGTGGCAGGCATTGCACCGGCTGTGGTGGAGGCCATCTACGGCACCGGAAAGGTCGTGGAGGAGCGGTTCGACGGCTGCTCGTACTTCGTCGAGAAGGCCGACGCCAGAGCGCTGGCCGAAGCAGCCCGGAAGGTGGAGGCCGTGGGCGGCAGCGTGAAACTGCTGCTCAAGCGTCTGCCGGAGGAAGCATAAAAGGGAAGGTGCAGCCATCATGAAAATCAAAGTCTCTGTCCCGGCCACCAGCGCCAACGTCGGCTCCGGCTTCGATGCCCTGGGCCTGGCGGTGACCCTGTACAATACCGTGACCTTTGAAGAGAGCGAGAAACTGGACATCTCGGCAGCGGACGGGACCCGCATCCCCCGCAACGAGTCCAACCTAGTCTACCGCTCGGCCAAAGGCCTGTTCGACAAAGTGGGAAAGAAGATCCCGCCGCTCCGGATCGTGCAGACCAACCCCATCCCCATGGCACGCGGTCTGGGTTCCTCGTCGGCCTGCATCATTGCAGGCCTGCTGGGGGCCAACCGAATGCTGGGCGATATCCTGAACACCCAGGAGCTGCTGACCCTGGCCACCAGCATCGAGGGCCACCCGGACAATGTGGCACCGGCCCTGCTCGGCGGCCTGACCAGCAGCGTCTATGAGGACGGTGTGGTCTACTCCGTCAAACGGGATGTGGACCAGAGCCTCTGCTTCGCGGCCATCGTGCCGGACTACAAGCTCCTGACCGAGGCCGCCCGCGCAGCCCTGCCGAAGCAGGTCTCTCACAAGGATGCGGTCTACAACCTGTCGCGCGCAGCGCTGGTGCCTGCGGCCTTCTGTGAGGGCCGCCACGAGCTGCTGGCCATTGCGACGGAGGATAAGCTGCACCAGCCCTACCGGATGCCGCTGATGCCCGGCTCGAAGGAAGCCTTCGCGCTGGCAAAGCAGTGCGGGGCAAAGGCCGTGTATGTGTCCGGTGCCGGTTCCACCGTGATGGCGGTGGCCGAGCGCACCGACGCAGAGGAATTTTACAAGGGCCTGGAAACAGGCCTCGAACAGCTGGAAGGGCTGGACGGATGTGAAGCATTTACGCTGCTGCGCCTGGATGCAGATAATACCGGCGCAACCGTGGAATGATATTAGGCGTACGCCCTGCGCAGAAAAGCAGGGCAGAAGAAGAGGAGAGTGACAAACTATGGCGTTGATCGTACAGAAGTTCGGCGGTTCTTCCGTGAAGGACCGGGACCGTATTTTCAACGTGGCCCGCATCGTGGCCAATACCCACAACGCAGGCAATGACGTGGTGGTCGTGGTGTCCGCCCAGGGCGATACCACCGACGACCTGATCGCAAAAGCAGCGGAGATCACCCACAACCCCTCCGCACGTGAGATGGATATGCTGCTGGCAGCGGGTGAGGAAATCAGCATCTCGCTGCTGGCCATGGCCCTGAACGAGCTGGGCTGCCATGCCACCAGCCTGACCGGCTGGCAGGCAGGCTTCCGCACCGACCGTGCCTACACCAAGGCCCGCATCACCCGGCTGGAGACCGAGCGCATCTCCTCCGAGCTGGAGCGCAACCGCGTGGTCGTCGTGGCAGGCTTCCAGGGCCTGAACAAGCTGGATGACATCACCACCCTGGGCCGCGGCGGTTCCGACACCAGCGCCGTTGCCATCGCGGCGGCGCTTCATGCAGACCGCTGCCAGATCTTCACCGACGTGGAGGGCGTTTACACCGCCGATCCGCGCAAGGTGCGCAACACCCGCAGGCTGAAGGAGATCACCTTCGACGAGATGCTGGAGCTGGCCTCCCTCGGCGCACAGGTGCTCAACAACCGCAGCGTGGAGCTGGCCAAAAAGTATAACGTGGAGCTGGAAGTGCTTTCCAGCCTGAACCCGATTCCGGGTACGGTCGTCAAGGAGGTTACAAAAATGGAAGGTATGCTGATCAAGGGCGTCGCAAAGGACACCGACGTTGCTGTTATTACGATTCTGAATGTTCCCGATGAGCCGGGCACGAGCTTCAAGATCTTCGGCCTGCTGGCCCAGAAGAACATCAACGTGGACATCATCCTGCAGTCCACCGGCCGCGACGGCAAGAAGGATATCTCCTTCACCTGTTCCGAGGGTGAGGCAGACACCGCACTGCGTGTGCTGAAGGAGAGCGGCAAGTTCCAGGACGTCACCTGTGACGAGACCTGCGCCAAGGTCTCCATCGTGGGCGCCGGTATGCAGAGCCACAGCGGCGTTGCTTCCAAGATGTTCGAGGCACTGTCGAACAACAACATCAACATCAAGATGATCTCCACCAGCGAGATCAAGATCTCCTGCATCATCGACCGCAACGACGCCGACAAGGCCGTCAGCGCCATCCACGATATGCTGTTCGACTAAGAAGCACCGGAAGCGCGGGGCCGCGGTGTAAGGGCTCCGGCTCCAGGGCGTCCGCAGGGAAAGGCGGGAAAAGCCCCGGTCTGATAGAGAGAGGCGAAGGAAAATGTTGGAATCCATCAAATGCAGCATGGGCGGCGCGTACTATGTGCGCGGCGCATGGGTCAGCGCAGATGCAGACGCCCCGGCGGCACTGGCTGCGCAGGGCTTTGATGCCGCCGCTGTGGCGGATGCCCCCAAGGGCACCATGGCCTACGGCATCCTGACGGCACACAACACCAGCGGCGATGACCAGAACCTGAAGATCAAGTTCGACGCCATGGCCAGCCATGACATCACCTTTGTGGGCATCATCCAGACGGCCCGCGCATCGGGCCTGGAAAAGTTCCCCATCCCGTATGTACTCACCAACTGCCACAACAGCCTGTGCGCCGTGGGCGGCACCATCAACGAGGACGACCACCGGTTCGGCCTGTCCGCAGCCAAAAAGTACGGCGGCATCTTCGTGCCGCCCCATCTGGCGGTCATCCACCAGTACATGCGCGAGCGGTTCGCGGGCTGCGGCAAGATGATCCTGGGTTCGGACTCCCACACCCGCTATGGTGCGCTGGGCACTATGGCCATCGGTGAGGGCGGCGGTGAGCTGGCAAAGCAGCTGCTGGGCCGCACCTACGATGTGGCCCGCCCCGGCGTGGTCGCCATCTATCTGACGGGTGCGCTGCCTGCGGGCTGCGGTCCCCACGATGTGGCCATTGCACTGGTGGGCGAGCTGTTCAAGAGCGGCTACGTAAAGAACAAGGTGATGGAATTTGTCGGCCCCGGCATCGCTTCGCTGCGGCAGGATACCCGCAACGCCATTGATGCCATGACCACCGAGACCACCTGCCTGTCCTCCATCTGGGAAACCGATGAAAAGACCCGGAACTTCCTCGCAGCCCACGGCCGGGCAGGGGATTACAAGCCCCTCAAGCCCGCAGACCTTGCGTACTATGACGGTGTGGTGCAGGTGGACCTGTCGAAGATCCGCCCGATGATCGCACTGCCCATGCACCCGTCCAATGCGTTCACCATCGAGGAACTGAACGCCAACCTGCACGACATCCTGCATGACTGCGAGGAAAATGTCCAGAAGCTCGTGGGCCGCAGGGACGTGAAGCTGGACCTGTGCAGCAAGATCGAGAACGGGAAACTGCGGGTGGACCAGGGCGTCATCGCGGGCTGCGCAGGCGGCCTGTTCGACAGCATCTATGAGGCGGCTTCCATCCTCAAGGGCCACACCGGCGGCTGCGGCGACTATGCGCTCAGCGTTTACCCCGGCAGCCAGCCCATCATGATGGAGCTGACCCGCACCGGCGTTCTGACCGACCTGATGGCCAGCGGTGCCACCATCCGCACTGCGTTCTGCGGCCCCTGCTTCGGTGCCGGTGACGTGCCCGCCAACGGGGCACTGTCCATCCGCCATACCACCCGCAACTTCCCCAGCCGCGAGGGCTCCAAGCCCGGCAGCGGGCAGCTGGCCGGGGTGGCGCTGATGGATGCCCGCAGCATCGCGGCCACTACGGTCAACGGCGGCATCCTGACACCGGCCACTGAGATCGACTACGACCCTACCGTGCCGGAGTACCACTACGACCCGTCCAGCTACGAGACCAGAGTCTATCAGGGCTTCGGCCACGGCGATTACGACGCGCTGCTCAAGTTCGGCCCCAACATCAAGGACTGGCCGGAGATCGCCCCGCTGGGCGAGAACCTGCTGCTCAAGGTGGCTTCCTATATCACCGACCCGGTGACCACCACCGATGAGCTCATCCCCTCCGGCGAGACGTCGTCCTACCGCTCCAACCCGCTGGGTCTGGCAGAGTTCACCCTCAGCCGCAAGGACCCCGCCTATGTGGGCCGCGCCAAGGCTGTGCAGGCCGAAGAAGCCGCCCGCCGCGCTGGGCAGGGGGATGCGGCCCTGCTGGAACAGATCCGCGCCGTGCCCGGCTGTGAGCAGCTGACCTGGGAGGATGTGCAGCTCTCGTCTACCATCTTCGCCGTCAAGCCCGGCGACGGTTCGGCTCGTGAGCAGGCGGCGTCCTGTCAGCGTGTGCTGGGGGCCGGGGCGAACATCGCGGTGGAATATGCCACCAAGCGCTACCGCTCCAACCTCATCAACTGGGGCATGCTGCCTTTCCAGCTGGCCGGGGCCACCCCGTTTGGGCTGGGGGACTACATCCTCATCCCCAATATCCGCGAGGCCCTCAAGGGCGACCTGCAGAACATCCCTGCCTATGTGCTGGGCGGGGCCGTCAAGCCGTTCACCCTGTATATGGCTCCGCTGACTGCGGACGAACGCCAGATCCTGGCCGACGGCTGCCTCATCAATTTCTATAAGCACTAAGTATTGATACGATGCCGAAAAAGCATTCGCCCTTTTGGGACGGGTGCTTTTTGGGCTTTCATGGGAGGAAACACAATGCCCGGCGATCTTCACAATCATTCCACCTGTTCGGACGGCTCCGTCCCCATCCACCGCCTGCCCCAGATGGCAGCGCGGGTGGGGCTGGACACGATGGCCATCTCCGACCACGACACGCTCCTGAGCGTCCGGTACTGTTACGAACACCCCACCCAGGACGGCGTCCGGCTCATCCCGGCCACCGAGCTGACCGGTTACGACTACGAGCGGCACCACCGGGTGCACCTGCTGACCTTCTGGCCCGACCCGGAAAGCCCGGAGCTCATCCGCCACTGCGACATCATGCGCCAGCGCCGGAACGAGTGCTGCCTGCAAAGTGCGCGAGAGATCGAGCAGATCTACCCGCAGTTCCGCACCGAGCAGGCGCTGGAATATGCAAAGGACAGCGGGGTGCTGTTCAAGAGCGGCATCATGCAGGCGCTGTGTGAGCTGGGTCTGGCCGAGGGCATCTACGGTGAGGAGTACCACCGTCTGTTCGGCTGGGAGCCGCGCGGCATCGTGCTGCACTCGCCGGAGTATCCGCCGGTGCAGGAGGTGCTGGCCACGGCCAGGGCGGCGGGAGCCGTCGTGGTGTTTGCCCACCCGACCGTCTACAAGAGCATGCCGCTGCTGCGGGAGCTGGTCAAAGAGGGGATGGTGGACGGCATCGAGGTGGACCACCCCCGCAACAGCCCGGAAGACCGCGCCGAGTGCATCGCCCTGTGTGCGCAGTACGGCCTGATCCACACCGGCGGCACGGATTTTCACGGCTCGAACCACAAGCACCCCCACCCGGTCGGCACCTGCACGACCCCGGACGACCAGATCGCCCGGATCGAAGCGCTTGCGCAGAAGCGGAAAGAATAGTATAATAAAAACACCCAAATGTAAAAAGAGAGGATGTTTCCGATATGAGCAAATCGTTCGAGTTCCCCAATGTGGGCACCTGCTCCAAGCTGACCAAGATCGTCCTGAACGATGACCACACCATCGAGTCCATCGAGGTCATCGGTGGCTGCAACGGCAACCTGAAGGGCATCAGCCGCCTGCTGAAGGGCATGAAGGCAGAGGACGCCATCGAGCGGATGGAGGGCACCACCTGCGGTCCCCGCCCCACCAGCTGCCCCGACCAGATCGCAAAGAACCTGAAAAAGGCACTGGCAGAGCTGTAACCTGCCGTGTTCCAAAGGCCGAACTGCATGTTTTGTGCGGTTCGGCCTTTTTTGCTGATTTTTTCCGGCCCGATGGGGCTATACTTCTGCTGAGTCATATCAAACGACAGGGAGCAGGCAAATGAGCATTTGGGAAGCATTCGGCATGGGCAGATACAAGGGCTTTTCGCGGGAGGCGGGGCTGCTGCTGGACGAGGCAGTGGAGTTGGCGGGCGGTTTTGGCTGCAAAAAGGCAGATACCGGCCACCTTCTCCTCGCCATGCTCCAGACAGACCGGGGCGCGGCAGGGCGGTTCCTGGCCGGAAAAAACATCACCGAGCTGGCCGTCCGGCGGCAGCTGGCCGAGGACCGCCCCGGCCCGGTGCAGCATCTGGACCGCCGCGCGCTGGCACCGGACCTCCGCCGGGCCATGGATTATGCCCTCATCGGGGCGCAGAATGCCCACCAGACCCGCGCTGAGCCGGAACACCTGCTCTGCGCCATGCTGGAGGATACCGACTGCGCCGCCGGGGTGCTGCTGGCATCGATGGGCGTCCAGCTGACGGATGCCGTGCGGGAGTGCCGCCAGCTTTCGGGGCAGTTCATCCTGCCCAGCCAGCCCCGCGCCTCGGCCATGCCGCGCGGGAGCCGCGCCAGTGACAAATACTGCCGCGACCTGACCCGCCGCGCCGCCGATGGCGAGCTGGACCCGGTGTTCTGCCGGGAAAAGGAACTGGACCGGATGGTGGAGATCCTGTGCCGCCGCCAGAAGAACAACCCCTGTCTGGTGGGGGAGCCGGGCGTGGGCAAGACGGCACTGGCCGAAGGGTTGGCCCAGCGCATTGCAGCCCGCGAGGTGCCCCGGATGCTACAGGGCCGCCGCCTGCTGGCACTGGATATGGCCAGCCTTGTGGCGGGCACGAAATACCGCGGCGACTTTGAAGAGCGGTTCAAGAACCTGCTGGAAGAACTGGTGCGGGACGGCACGGCCATCCTGTTCGTGGACGAGTTCCACACCATTGTCGGGGCCGGTGCGGCGGAAGGTGCCATTGATGCGGCCAGCATCCTCAAACCGGTGCTGGCCCGCGGGGAGCTGCAGCTCATCGGTGCGACCACGAATCAGGAGTTCCGCACCCACATCCAGAAGGATGCCGCGCTGGAACGCCGCTTTGGCCGGGTGCAGATCGAAGAGCCTGCGCCGGAGCAGGCAGTGGCCATCCTCGAAGGGCTGGCCCCCCGCTACGAGCGCTACCACAATGTGCGCCTGCCGCTGGAGACCCTGCAGGAGGCCGTGGAGCTTTCGGTGCGGTATCTGCCGGGGCGGTGCCTGCCCGATAAGGCCATCGACCTGGTGGATGAGGCCTGTGCCGCCGCCCGCATCCGCGCCGAGCGGGAGGGCATCCGGGACCCGGAACTGACGCGGGAGGAGATCGCCCGCGTGGTGGCGCAGGCCAGCGGCGTCCCCGCCGAGCGGGTGGGGGAGAAGGAGCGGGAGCGGCTCGACCGGCTGGAAGAGCGCCTCAACGCGGAGATCGTCGGCCAGCAGAAAGCGGTGGCGGCGGTGGCCGGTGCCATCCGGCGCAGCCGCACCGGGCTGGGGGAGCCGGGGCGGCCCATCGGGGCGCTGCTCTTTCTGGGGCCGACCGGCGTGGGGAAGACGGCCCTTGCCAAGGCGCTGGCCCGCAGCTGGTTCGGCAGTGAGAAAGCCCTGCTCAAGTTCGATATGTCGGAATATCAGGAGCAACACACCACGGCCCGGCTGCTGGGTGCGCCGCCGGGCTATCTCGGCCACGATGAGGGCGGGCAGCTAACCGAGGCCGTCCGCCGCCGCCCTTACAGCGTCGTGCTGTTTGACGAGATCGAAAAGGCACACCCGGACATCCAGAACATCCTGCTGCAAATTCTGGAGGATGGCCAGCTCACCGATGCCATGGGCCGCAAGGCGGATTTCCGAAACACCATCGTGCTGCTGACGTCCAATCTGGGCGCGCGCTTTCTGGCGGGGCAGAACGCGCCGCTGGGCTTTGCAGCGGGCAGCGAGGCCGTGTTCGAAAAGCAGTCAGCACAGGCCATTGAAGAGGCGAAAAAGTGGTTCCGGCCGGAGCTGGTCGGGCGGCTGGATGAGCTGATCGTCTTCCGCCCGCTGGCCGAGGACAGCCTGTGTGCCATCGCCGAAAAGCTGCTGGGCCAGCTGGAAGAGCGGGCGGCCCACAGCGGGTATCAGCTGAGCCATACGTCCCGCGTAGGCCCGGCGCTGGCGGCGCGGGCGCGTTCGCCCTATGGGGCGCGCGAACTGCGGCGGCAGGTGGACCGCGCCGTCGAACAGGCCCTGGCCGACCAGATCGCCGCCGGTGCCGCTCACACCGGTCAGCACTGGACGGCCGACTGCACAGCCGATGGGCAGGTGACGCTGCTCCAAACGGAAACAGCAGCCGTGGGGCAGACCACCGGCTGACGACCCGCTGCTCTGCCGAAAGACCCCCTTGAAACTCCTGCGATTTCTGTTATCATAGAGGTAATCGAAATTGCAGGAGGACGCCATGTGCACCTTATTTTTACTGAACCCCGCTGCGGGCAAGCAGGACTGTACGGCCCAGCTCATTCCGCAGATCGAAGCCGCTGCCCGGCGGGCGGGCCTTGCCCCGGAAGAGGTCACGATCCATGTCACCGAATACGCCGGGCACGCGCGGGAACTGGCCCGCACAGCAGCACAGCAGGCCGCAGCGGAGGGTGTGCCCCTCCGCATCTATACCGCCGGAGGCGACGGCACCTTTATGGAGGCGATGACCGGGGTGCAGGGCATCCCCGGTGCGGCGGTCGGATGCCTGCCCTACGGCAGCGGCAACGACTTTCTGCGCACTTACGGCACAAAGGAAGAGTTTGCAGACCTGGACGCACAGCTGGCAGGCGGGGAAGTGACCATCGACCTGCTCCAGACGAACCTGGGTCTGTCCGCCACCATCTGCGCGGCGGGCCTGGACGCCCAGGTGGCTTATGGTATCCCGAAGTTCCGGCGCATCCCGCTGTGCGGCGGAGAGGCGGCCTATCTGCTCTCCATCGTGGAGCAGCTGTGCGGCCGCATCGGCCGGACGCTGACCTTCACCATCGACGAGGAAACCCTGACCGTGGACTGCCTGATGTGCGCCATCTGCAACGGCAAGGCGTATGGCGGCGGCTTCCTGGCCGGGCCGGAGGCGGTGCCCGACGACGGCTGGCTGGATGTCTTCATCGTCCGCAAGGTCGGGCGGCTGACCATTGCCAAGCTGCTGAGCATGTACAAAAACGGACGCCACTTCGTGAACGGCCAGCTGACTGAGGCGGCAAAACCGTATTTCATCTACCGCCGCGCAAAGCGTGTGTCGCTCCGCCCGGCAGACGGGCGCGGGCCCATCGTGGCCACGGCGGACGGCGAGTGCGCCCCCTGCGGCGAAGTGACGGCCTCGCTTCAGCCGCTGGCAGGCCGCATCCTGCTGCCGAAGCCTTCCTATGAGCGGTTCTGTGCGGCGCGCAGCACACCAGCCGATGTGACAGAATGACTGCAGAGATCCCTGTGCGGGAGTCCATTCCGCACAGGGATTTTTACGTGGTGCGGATGGATTTTGAAATCGTCATAAATATTTAACAAAAAAAGTTCCGAAACCTCTTGATTTTTGCGGGCAAGATGAGTACAATACACTTAGCACTCAGAGAAAAGGAGTGCTAAACAACCGGAAGGCGATAAACCAGAGCCTCCGGGCACAACGATGTTTTCATTTTATTTTTTATAATAGGAGGGCAAGAACTATGAAGATCATTCCTCTTGCAGACCGTGTTGTTATCAAGACTGTTGAGGTCGAGG
>OGJY01002062.1_pt1 | contig 21351 bp, 20 predicted proteins | sample 1572231 | NCBI WGS metagenome assembly OGJY01 (sample SAMEA2582121, study PRJEB24529) | metagenome | biome: Human gut stool | place: China | collected 2011
AATACCGCACGGTCATATAAAGTTCATTCAGGATCTTTGTCTGATAATCGCCCTCAACCTGAAAGAGCAGCTTTTTTTCCATTTCGTTTAATTCCATGGGGATCTCCTTTCTCTTGAAAAAAGGTATGAAAAAAGGGCGTCCACCTTAAAAGTGAAACGCCCTTTGGCTTATACACTATTAAATTTTATATACAAAGCAAGTTTGCCGCTGTTATGCCACATTTTGCTGGTATCTCAATGTTACCTTTCCATCCCGAAAGGGATGTGCGATATTCATTTCCACATATTTTTCCACGATTTCATCGAAATCTGACTGCGGCATTTTGTTAATATTTTCCAGAGCCGCCCCAAGGTACATCAGCGGCGCAAAGCGGAAATTCCCCTTTGCCAGGTTTACGGTGCGGATTTTTCCTGCGAAGTCATAGATATCCGAAAACAGATATGCATGTATTTTCTGCAGGGTTACAAATTTGCCGGCAGGCAGATGTTCCAGAATATGATTTTCAAACAATTCCAAGGCTTTTTTCTTACTGATGCGCTCTTCTTCACGAGCAAGCGCGGCAGAATTATCAATGCCGAGTTTATTTTCAAGCATAGGCGTTTCTCCTTTCCGTCAGGATATCTTAATCATACCATAAAAAGGGCGGCTTTTCAAAAGGAACCGCGAAAGGGCAGGATTTATTTTTCGCAGAATTTCCGTTTTTTCTGCCGTAAATTTTGCCGCCGCAGCAGGAATTTCCATGCAATTTCTTTGCGTCCTTATGATGGATATGCTATAATATACAATTAGCAAGCGTATACCCATTTTTGGGTTCGCGCCTGCGGCGGACAAGGTTTTTATGATTTTTACGCAGAGGTGTATGATGAAAGGCTATTTTATTTCCGTGGAGGGCGGCGATGGCAGCGGCAAATCCACACAGATGCAGAAAATAGAGGCATATCTGACAGAAATGGGGCAGGAAGTCCTTCTGACCAGAGAGCCGGGCGGTACGCCGATGGCAGAAAAAATCCGAGAGATGATTCTTGACCCTGCCAACAGGGACTTGTCGGGGCGTGCGGAAATGCTGCTGTATGCGGCGGCGCGCGCACAGCACGTTGAGGAAAAAATTCTTCCTGCGCTCAGGGCAGGAAAGACGGTGCTTTCTGACCGTTTCACCGATTCCAGCATTGCCTATCAGGGCTTCGGCAGAGCTCTTGGGGATATGGTGGCAGAGGTAAACCGCATTGCAACAGACGGTCTGGAGCCGGATCTGACGATTTTTCTGAACATTACCCCTGCGGCGGGGATGGCGCGGAAAAACCGACAGGACGGGCATGTGCTTGACCGTTTGGAGCAGGAAAAGGCGGCATTTCATGAAGCGGTGTATGCAGGCTATTTGCAGCTTGCGAAGGAAAACAGCACAAGAATTGCGGATATTGATGCGGACAGACCTGCCGAGGCCGTCTTTGCGGATATCCGAAAAGCGTTAGACAGAGTATTTGGCTTTGCGCCACAAAAATAAGGAGGGGTTTTTATGAAACTCATCATTGCGATTATTCAGGACGAGGATGCGAGCGAAGTAATCTCTCATCTGAACGAAGCAAAATTTCAGGTAACGAGACTTTCCACAAAGGGTGGCTTCCTGCGCGCAGGCAACACCACCATTATGACAGGTGTGGAGGATGAAAAGGTAGAAGGCGCGCTGAAAATCATCGAGGAAAACAGCAAGGCGCGTACCCAGTATGCGACACTGCCCTCCTCCTGCGGTGCTATGCACGGCTTGATTCTGGCACCCATTGAGGTAAAGGTTGGCGGTGCAACGGTATTTGTACTGGATGTGGAGCAGTTCCACAAATATTGATTCCGGAAAAATCCAAGGAAAGGAGCGGCGGATTTGTATACATTTGAGGAAATCCGAGGGAATACCCCTTTGGTGGAGCAGCTTAGGCGTTCTGCCGCGAGCGGAAGAAGCTCCCATGCCTATCTTTTCCTGGGCGGCGCAGGGGCAGGCAAGCGGCTGATTGCAAATACCTTTGCGAAGGCACTGCAATGTGAAGGCGAAAAACGCCCCTGTGACAGCTGCAAAAGCTGCCATGCCTTCAATCATGGCAACCACCCCGACGTGATTTATTTTCAGCCGTTGAAAAACGGGAAAACCTACACGATTGAGGATGTGCGCGAGCAGCTTCTGGAAACGGTGGATTTAAAGCCGTTTCAGTATGAAAAGAAAATCTATATCATCGAAAAGGCGGATACCTTGAATATCCAGAGCCAGAATGCGCTTCTGAAAACGCTGGAGGAGCCGCCTGCGCATGCGGTATTTCTGCTTCTGGCGGAGCGTGCCGAGGCATTTCTGCCGACGATTCTTTCCCGTGTGGTGGTGATGAAAATTCGTCCGCTTTCGGCGGAAACGATTGCGGATTACCTCATGCAGGCAGGTCATTTGGCAGAGGAAAGCCACATCCTTTCGGCGTATGCCCAAGGGCGAATCGGGCAGGCGTTGGAGCTTGTCGAGGATGAAGGCTTTCGGGAAATGCGGCAGGATATTTTGGGCAAATTAGAAGCCCTGCCCTCCATGAGCGAGGGGGATGCCTATCTGCTTGCGAAGGATCTGGAGGGCTATAAAAACGATTTGCGTTTTTTGGATATTATGGAATTATGGTATCGCGACCTGCTGACGGCAAAAAGCCTGCGGGAGGAAGGATACCTCATACAAAGAGATAAAAAGGATGCCATCTTTCGGGCGGCGAAGGAGCCTGCGGCACTTCTGGCGAAGAAGGCAGCCGCAGTCAGAACCGCACGAATGCGTCTGGCACAGAATGCAAATTTTCGGCTGGCGATGGAAGTCATGCTGATGGATTTAAAGGAGACTGGTAAATGATAGAAGTAGTTGGAATTCGGTTCAAGAAGGCAGGGAAGATGTATTATTTTGACCCTGCCGGCATCAAACTGGAAAAGGAAGACGGCGCTATCGTGGAAACGGCGAGAGGAATTGAATACGGCACAGTCATCAAGGGCAACAGCTTTGTGCCGGAGGAGGCCATTGTTCCGCCGCTGAAGCAGGTGATGCGCAGGGCAACAGAGGAGGATACAAAATCCGTAGAGCAAAACCATAAGAAGGAAACAGAGGCTTTTGGGATTTGTCTGGAAAAAATCTCCCGTTTGGGGTTGGACATGAAGCTGGTGGATGTGGAGATGACGTTTGACAGAAATAAGCTGATTTTCTATTTCACCTCTGACGGGCGTGTGGATTTCCGTGAGTTGGTAAAGGAGCTGGCGGCGGTATTCCGCATGCGTATCGAGCTGCGCCAGATTGGCGTAAGGGATGAAGCAAAAATGCTCAACGGCATTGGCATTTGCGGCAGACCGCTTTGCTGTGCAACCTTTCTGGGCGATTTTCAGCCTGTATCCATTAAGATGGCGAAGGAGCAGAATCTTTCCCTCAATCCTACAAAAATCAGCGGTATCTGCGGCAGATTGATGTGTTGTCTGAAATATGAAGAGGATGTTTATGAGGAACTCAATAAAAAGCTGCCCCGCGTGGGGGATATTATTTCCACGCCCGACGGTACAGGTGAAATTCTCACCACAAATGTGCTGATGCAGCAGGTAAAGGCGGCAGTCAGAAAGGTGGAGAATGATCCCCCGACTATTGGGTTCTACCATGTGGATGAAATTAAGCTGATTCGTTCCAAGAAGAAGCGCAAGCAGAATTCGGAGGGCGAAAAGCATCATGAGGAATGATATTACCATCCATCCCCATGAGAGAGTGGATGATCTGCATCGGGACGGGCATCTGATTATTCAGGACCCAAAGCGCTTCTGCTTTGGCGTGGATGCAGTCATTCTCAGCGGCTTTGCGAAGATAAAAAAGGGCGAGAACGTACTGGATTTAGGCACAGGCACAGGCATTATCCCGATTCTTTTGGCGGCAAAAACAGAAGGAAAGCATTTCACCGGATTGGAAATTCAGCCGGAGAGTGCGGAAATGGCAAACCGCAGTGTGCTTTTAAATGAGCTGGAGGAACGGGTTTCCATCAAAGAGGGGGATATCAAGGAAGCGGTGCAGCTGTTCGGGGCATCCTCGTTTGATGTGGTGACCTCCAATCCGCCCTATATGAACGAGGGCGGCGGTCTGGTGAACCCCTTTGCGGCAAAGGCAATCGCAAGGCATGAGATTTTATGCTCTCTGGAGGATGTGGTTGCGGCGGCGGCACGGCTGCTCCGACCCTTGGGGCGGTTTTATATGATTCACAGACCGCACCGCCTGACGGATATCATGGTGCTTCTGCGACAGTATAAGCTGGAGCCGAAGCGGATTCGTTTCGTGCAGCCCTACGCCGATAAGGAGCCGACCATGGTTTTGGTGGAGGCGGCAAGGGGCGGCAAGCCCATGGTGAAGGTGGATGCACCTTTGGTGATTTATCAGGCACCGCAGGAATATACCGAGGAAATTGTAGAGATTTATTACGGAAAGGGACAGGCGTAAGGCGTTTGTTTATGGCAGGCTATGGCAGGAACATTGTATCTTTGTGCCACGCCCATCGGCAATCTGGAGGATATTACCCTGCGGGTGCTCAAGCTGATGGAAAGCGTGGATGTGATTGCGGCGGAGGATACGCGCAATACCTTAAAATTACTGAATCATTTCGAGATTAAAACACCCATGACAAGCTACCATGAGCATAATAAGGTCACAAAGGGGCCTGTTTTGGTGGAGCGGCTTCTGGCAGGGGAAAGCATTGCACTGGTGACGGATGCGGGCATGCCCGGCATTTCCGATCCGGGGGCGGATTTGGTTAAGCTTTGCTATGCGGCAGGTGTGCCTGTGACGGTTGCGCCCGGTGCATCGGCGGCTGTGGTGGCATTGGTGCTTTCCGGTATGGATACCAGACGCTTTGTGTTCGAGGGCTTTTTGCCGCCCGATAAAAAGGAGCGGAGAGCCATTCTGAAAACGCTGGAGAGAGAGCATCGCACCATGATTTTCTATGAGGCTCCGCATCGCCTGATCGATACCCTAACGGAATTGGCGGAGCTGTTCGGCGAAAGCAGAGAAATGGCGGCTGTCCGAGAGCTGACGAAGAAATTTGAGGAGGTACGCAGGGCAACGATTGGCGAGCATCTGCGGTATTTTTCCGAAAATCCCCCGAAGGGCGAATTCGTTCTGGTCTGCGAGGGCTTTTCTTTAGAGGCGCAGCGGCAGGCGGAGCGGGAAGGCTGGGAAAGCATTTCCGTAGAAGAACATGTCGCAAAATACGTTGCCGAGGGCATGAGTGAGAAGGATGCCATGAAGCAGGCGGCGAAGGACAGGGGCGTTTCCAAAAGGGAGATTTATCAGGTTTTGAAGCAATAAAACGTGCTTTTTCGGGGCAAAACGAAAGGAGGCTTGGAGATGGAAAGATTATTGGAAGGCTTTGCTGCATTAAGCTGGCGGGAATATCTCTTTGCGGCAGGCGTAGCGTATATCATTACCTATTTTTATCGTTCCTTCCAGCGCAGAAAGGAAAAGGAGAAAAACAGCGAAAAAACATACGTCATTCAAACCTTGGATAAGCGCGCGATTGACCGCTGTAAGGAGCTGTTTCCGATTGATGTGCTTTCGTTCAAGGGAAAGGAATTCAAAAGAGGGATGCAGATTCGGATTACAACAATACAGCAGAATGTGATTGTTGGGGAATTTATCGGGCTGAACCGCGTCAATCTGGTCTGTATCAAAACAGGCAATAAGATTATCGCACATCAGCTGGAAAAAATCGCAGAGGTCACAAGGGCGGAATAAAGGAATAAAAAGAAAGGGCAGTTGCAGAGGATTCTGTGACTGCCCTTTTTGGTTAACAGTGCGAAGCACTGGTGCTTTTTTGCCGATATTTTGCCTTGCCCAACCGGCATTTGTACTGCCGCATTTCCATTCTACGAGTGCCTATTCTGCCTGTTTGTATACAACTTTAACGGGATTTTAACGGGCAAAAATATTGAATTTTTTGGGCAGAGTCATATAATAAAATAGTACAGACCGACTGGTCTGATTTTTTCGTGGAAGGAAGACGGCGGCAGTTTTTGTTAAGCCGCAGGCATAAAAATCTGAAAAAAAGAAAGAGAACAGAGAGGAGGAATCCTGTTTGAAAACAGAAAATGAGATTTTGGAAATTGCCTTTTTGTTGTTTTTGGAAAAGGGTTTTTCCGAGGTCTCCACAAATGAGCTGATTCGTGCGGCAGGGCTGACGAAGGGTGGTTTTTACTATTCCTTCAAAAGCCGAGACGATCTGGATCAGCAGGTGGTGGAAAAATATATCAGACCCTTTTTTTCTCGTACGACAGAGGAAATGCAGCAGGTATGGGAAAAAAGCAGAGCGGAAACGCCAACGGCGGAGCTGCTGTGGAAGGGGTTTTTCCTGCCCCAGCGCTTTGCGAATTATCAGAAAAAAATCGGCAAAAAGATTGCCTTTCGGAATTTCTATTTCCTGCTTTATGAAGGGATGAAGAAATTTCCTGAGGTGGAGGAATATTTTAAGGAATTCAACAAAAAGAAGAGCAGACTGCTCTATGAAATTCTGGAAAGAGGACAGAAAAGAGGAGAAATCCTCAAAAGCATAGATCTGGAAAACTATGTAACCATGATTTTAGCCATGCAGGATGGCATTTTAGCCCTCCGCGTGCTGGATGAAACGATTGATGAGGAAGAAAAATATACAAAAATTCAATATCAGATGTGGAAGGAAATTTCCACTGCAAAGATGCAGAATTATGAAGACGGAGGTGTGACAAGTGCAGTCTCATAAAAACGATACTACATATAAAATGGGAATCGATATCGGCTCTACGACCGTTAAAGTTGTACTTGCCGATGCGGAAAACAAAATTGCCTTCAGCAGATACAGAAGACATTTTTCGGAAATCAAAAAAACAGTAAAGGATATCCTGAAGGAAGCGAAGGAGGAAATCGGCAATGCCATTTTCTCTGCCATGATTACCGGCAGCGGTGGCGTTGCTCTGGCAAAGGCGATTGGTGTGGAATTCATTCAGGAGGTGGTTGCGACAGCAAATGCCGTAGAAGCAACCGCACCCCAGACGGATGTTGCCATTGAGCTTGGCGGCGAGGATGCCAAGATTATCTATTTTGAAGGCGGCAACATAGAGCAGAGAATGAACGGTGTTTGTGCCGGTGGTACAGGCTCCTTTATCGACCAGATGGCAAGTCTTTTGCAGACAGATGCAACAGGACTGAATGAGCTGGCAAAGGGATATAAGGTGATTTACCCCATTGCGTCCCGTTGCGGTGTATTCGCAAAGACGGATATTCAGCCCCTGATTAACGAGGGTGCCAAAAAAGAGGATCTGGCGGCTTCTATTTTTCAGGCGGTTGTCAATCAGACCATCGCAGGGCTGGCATGCGGCAAGCCTATCCGCGGACATGTTGCCTTCCTAGGCGGCCCGCTGCATTTCCTTTCCGAGCTGCGCCTGCGTTTCATTGAAACACTGAAGTTGACGGATGAAACAACGATTATTCCTGAAAATTCCCATCTGTTCGCCGCTTACGGCACAGCCGTTTCCAATAAGGGCGAAGCAGAGCTGGATTTTGATACATTGTTGCATAAGCTGGATAACGGCGTGGAGCTGACGGCAGAGGTTTCCCGTATGGAGCCGTTGTTTAAGGATGAAGCGGATTATGCCGCTTTCAAGGAACGTCATGACAGAGATAAGGTAAGACGCGTGCCCCTGTCGAATTATCATGGGGATGCCTTCCTTGGTGTGGATGCAGGCTCTACCACAACAAAGGTGGCTTTGGTTTCCAAGGATGGTGATCTGCTCTATTCCTTCTATGCAGGCAATGAGGGCAATCCGCTGAATGTTGTCATGAAAAGCCTGAATGAAATGTATGATATGATGCCTGAGGATGTTGTGATTCGCAATTCCTGCGTGACAGGCTATGGCGAAGGGCTGATTAAGGAAGCCCTGATGATTGACCTTGGCTATATTGAAACAGTTGCACATTATAAGGCGGCGCAGTTCTTCAAGCCTGATGTGGACTTTATTCTGGACATCGGCGGACAGGATATGAAATGTATCCGCATTAAGGATAATGTAATCGACAGCGTTCTGCTGAATGAGGCATGCTCCTCCGGCTGTGGCTCCTTCATCGAAACCTTCGCAAAATCTCTGAATTATACCGTTGTGGATTTCGCAAAGGCTGCGCTGTTTGCAAAAAATCCCATTGATCTTGGCTCCAGATGTACGGTATTTATGAATTCCCGCGTGAAGCAGGCACAGAAGGAGGGCGCAGAGGTTGCGGATATCTCCGCAGGTCTGGCGTATTCCGTTATCAAAAATGCACTGCTTAAGGTCATCAAGATTTCCGACCCGAAGGCAATGGGGAAATCCATGGTTGTACAGGGCGGTACCTTCTACAATGATGCGGTGCTGAAAAGCTTTGAAATGATCAGCGGCAGAGAAGCAGTCCGTCCTGATATCGCAGGCATCATGGGGGCCTTCGGCGCAGGGCTGATTGCCAGAGATAAATACACCGCAGGCTATCAGACCACACTCATCAGCCGCGATGAAATGAACGCATTGGAAGTACATTCCAATATGGCAAGATGTCAGGGCTGCACCAACCACTGCTTGTTGACGGTCAATCTGTTCAGCGGCGGCAGGCGCTTCATCACAGGCAACCGCTGTGAAAGAGGTCTGGGCAAGGAAAAAATCGAAAACCCCGCGCCCAACCTGTATGATTATAAACGCCATAGACTGTTCGATTATGAACCCCTGACGGCAGAGCAGGCAACGAAGGGAACAGTCGGTATCCCTCGTGTGCTGAATATGTTTGAGGATTACCCCTTCTGGTATACCTTCTTTACCAAGCTGGGATACAGGGTTGTGCTTTCGCCCTTCTCTTCCAAGGCGGTATTTGAGATGGGCATGGAATCCATCCCCAGTGAATCCGTTTGCTACCCTGCAAAGCTGGTGCACGGGCATATCATGTGGCTGATTAACGCAGGCGTTGATTTTATCTTCTACCCCGGTGTGGTTTACGAAAGACGGGACAGCGCCGCGGCGGATAATAACTATAACTGCCCTATCGTGGCATCCTATAATGAAAATATCAAAAACAACGTAGAGGATTTGAAGGAAAAGAATATCAAATTCATGAATCCCTTCCTTGCGCTGGATAAAATTGAAACCGTCATCAAGCGTATGCAGGAGGAATTTGTACCCATGGGCTGTGATGCCAAGGAGATTAAGGCGGCAGTGGAAGCCGGCTGGAAGGAATGGGACAATTTCCGCAGAGATATGCGCAAAAAAGGCGAGGAAACGCTGAAATATATCCGTGAAAATAACATGACCGGGATTGTTCTGGCAGGCAGACCCTACCATGCAGACCCTGAAATTAACCACGGGATTCCCGAACTGATTGCAGGCTACCGCATTGCCGTTCTGACGGAGGACAGCGTGGCGCATCTGGGACATGTGGAACGTCCCACCGTTGTGCGTGACCAGTGGACGTATCATTCCAGATTGTATGAAGCGGCGGCATTTGTAAAGAAGCAGAAGGATATCGAATTTGTACAGCTGAACTCCTTCGGCTGCGGTCTGGATGCCGTAACAACCGATGAGGTGAAATCGATTCTGACAGCTGCCGGCAAGATTTATACCGCCCTGAAGATTGATGAGGTAAATAACCTTGGTGCGGCGCGTATTCGTATCCGCTCCCTGATTGCGGCGATTGAGGACAGAAAAGAAAAGCATGTGCAGATGAAGGAAGGGGATGCCTCCCTGCACCGTGTGCTTTTCACAAAGGAAATGAAGAAGGAGTATACCATCATTTGTCCGCAGATGTCTCCTATTCATTTTGAGCTTCTGGAGCCTGCATTCCGTAAGGCGGGGTATAAAATCGAAGTAATGGCGGCAATGGATAAGCATGCCATTGAAACAGGGCTGAAATATGTCAATAATGATGCCTGCTATCCTGCACTCATTTCCATCGGGCAGCTGCTGAATGCGTTGCTTTCCGGCAAATATGACCTAAACCGTACGGCGCTTCTCATCACCCAGACGGGCGGCGGCTGTCGTGCAACAAACTATATTGCCTTTATCCGTAAGGCACTGGAAAATATGGGCATGCCCAATATTCCGGTTATCTCCATTAACCCTGCGGGGCTGGAAAAGAACCCCGGCTTTAAATATGAGCCTGCCCTGCTGCATCGCGCATTGCAGGCGATTGTATACGGCGATTTGTTCATGCGTGTGCTGTACCGCACCAGACCCTATGAAAAGGTAAAGGGCTCTGCAAATGCTCTGCATGAAAAATGGGTAGAAAAGCTGAAAAAAGACCTGATCAAGGCGGACAGAAGAACGTACTCTGAAAATATCCGCAACATTATCCGGGAATTTGAGGAGCTGCCCTTACTGGATATCAAGAAGCCCAGAGTCGGCGTGGTTGGGGAAATTCTGGTAAAATTCCACCCTACTGCAAATAACGATCTGGTCAACCTTCTGGAACGCGAAGGCGCAGAAGCGGTTGTACCCGATTTGCTGACCTTTGCGCTGTATTGCTGTCATAATCAGGTGCAGAAGGAAAAATATCTGGGCGGCAGCAGAAAGGCGCGCATTGTCGGGAATCTGGTGGCGAAGGTTATCGAATGGTATCAGAAGCCTATGATGGATGCACTGGAAAAGAGCAAACGCTTTGATAAGCCCGAAAACATCAGAAGCCTTGGCAAGGAGGCGGAAAAGATTGTTTCCCTCTGCAACCAGACGGGCGAGGGTTGGTTCCTGACAGCGGAAATGATTGAGCTGATTCACAGCGGTGTGCCGAATATCGTCTGCACACAGCCCTTCGGTTGTCTGCCGAACCATGTTGTTGGCAAGGGTGTCATCAAGGAGCTGCGCAAGCAGTACCCCATGTCCAACGTGGTTGCGATTGACTATGACCCCGGTGCAAGTGAGGTCAACCAGCTGAACCGTATCAAGCTGATGCTGGCAAGCGCAAATAAAAATCTGGAAAAGGCAAATGAACATAATACAAAGAAGCTGAAAAAGCCCCATTCTGCGGAACAGGTTGCTTTTAAAATCGAAGATTAAACGCTAAAATAAAAAAGGACATCGGATTTTTCCGATGTCCTTTTTGTTTGTCAGCTTAGATAAGATTTGTCAGCTTTGCCTGTACTGCCGCAATCTGTTCATCTGTCGGCTCTGTGGGTGTCCATGTCACATTGATGCCGTCGCCCTCGCGTCTGGGAATCAGGTGGATATGGAAATGGAACACTGTCTGTCCGGCAATGGGGCCGTTATTCTGCAGGATATTCATATCGGTGAAGCCAAGCACTTCCTTCATGGCTCTTGCCAGCTTTGCCGCCAATGCGTATGCTCTGCCTGCCTGTGCAGGGTCGATTTCAAAGACATTTGGCACATGGTTTTTGGGCAGAATCAGTGCATGCCCCTCGCCGGAAGGGAATCTGTCCAGAATTACCTTAAATTCATCATTTTCGTATATGGTTGCAGAAGGAATTTCTCCTGCAATGATTTTGCAAAAAATACAGTCGCTCATAGGTATCTTCCTTTCTTTGGTGTAATTTTCCTCTATCATAACACGAAAAAATGAGAATTTACAGGGGTTTAGCCAAAGTATTTTGCATACAGATGGGAAAGGGCGACGGTATGATTCTGCTTATCCGTCAGGATTTCAAAAAAGGCGTTCCGGAGGTCTGCTTCCGTCATGGCAAAGAGCAGAGCGCGATAGAATGAAATATCATCCATTTCAGCAAGCAGCAGTTCCTCCAGAAGGGCACAGGTATCGGGGACTTCTGCGGCTTCTTCTGTTTCTGCGGTTTCGCAGGCTTTGTTTTCCTGCGGCGTTGTGTCGAAAATGAGAAAGATGACCTCCTGCAAAAGCCGCAGATGCTTCTTTCCGTCCAGATACATGGTGCGGAGAATCTGTTCTGCCTCTGAAAGCTCTGCACGGTCAAGAAGGGTCTCGAATTTTCGAGTGGTTTCCGCTGCTTCTGTACGGGCGAGGGAAAGCAGTTCTTCCAGACGCTTATCCTGCGCAAGCAGAGAGGGCTTTTCCGCCTGCGTTTCCTTTGCACGGGAATGATATAGCTGTGTATTTCGGTTGTATGGATACATATTTGTCTCCTTTTGCTTTTTCTATCATACTATGCAAAAGGGCTGTCCTTCTTGCCTTTTGGCAGGGAAATAAGGATGGTATGCGGCAGGGTTTTGTGATAGAATGGGGAAAAGGAATCGAGAAACTCTGAAAAGGTGGGTATAAAAAATGAGCAAGAAAATCGTATTGACGGGCGGCGGCACAGCGGGGCATGTGACTCCGAATCTGGCATTGCTGCCATATCTGAAGCAGGAAGGCTATGAGGTCATTTATATCGGTTCACAGAATGGCATTGAGCGCACGCTGATTGAGGCGGAGGGCATCCCCTATTATGGTATTTCCACAGGGAAGCTGCGCCGTTATCTTTCCAAGGAGAACCTCAAGGATGTATTCAAGGTGCTGAAGGGCATCAGCGAAGCGAAGCGTCTGTTAAAGAAATTAAAGCCGGATTTGGTATTTTCCAAGGGCGGCTTTGTGGCGGTTCCCGTTGTGCTGGGCGCGAAGAAAAATCATATACCGGTTATCATTCATGAATCGGACATCACCCCCGGTCTGGCGAATAAGATTGCTATGCCCTCCGCAAGGGTGATTTGTGCCACCTTCCCTGAAACCCTGCAGTATGTGCCGAAGGGGAAGGGTGTGCATACGGGGACACCCATCCGTAAGGAATTATTCGAGGGGGAGAGAGAAAAAGGTCTGTCCGCCTGTGGCTTCAGCGGTGAAAAGCCTGTTCTGCTGATGATGGGCGGCTCTCTGGGGGCGGTCAAGCTGAATGACTGCCTGCGGGAAATCCTGCCTGAGCTGACAAAAACGTTTGATATCATCCATCTTTGCGGCAAGGGTAATCTGGATGAAACCCTGCAAAGCAGAACAGACTATAAGCAGTTTGAATATGTTTCCGATGGGCTGAATGATTTATTCGCGGCGGCGGATTTTGTGGTTTCCCGCGCAGGGAGCAACTCCATTTCGGAATTTTTGGCACTGAAAAAGCCGAGCCTGCTCATCCCTCTGAGTGCAAGGGCAAGCCGCGGGGATCAGATTCTCAATGCGGCCTCCTTTGAAAAGCAGGGCTTTGCGCGCGTGCTGGATGAGGATGAAATGACGGCAGAAACGATGAAAAAAGAGATTTTTGCTTTGTATGAGAATAAGGACAAATATGTTGCGGCTATGGAAAAAAGCCCTGCGGGGGACGGCGTTGCAGCTGTGATGACGCAGATTAAAGCACTGATGCGCTGATTCTGGCAAGAAGCAGCGAAAATGTTAATGCAATCTTAAGAATTTCTAAATTGACACTCCAAAGACGGATGGACTAAAATGGACATTAGGAAAAAAGAAAACGGAGGAAATAAAAATGAAGAAAAGATACCTTGCGTTGGCGTTGGCGGCAGTTCTGGCAGTTTGTACGGCAGGCTGCGGCAAAGAGGAAGCGAAGGACGATAGCAATAAAACGGCAGAAAAGGGAACGGTAGATACCACGGAAATTTTACAGGCGCAGATGCCTGAGGAGGGCGAGGAAATCGCCGTGATTACTACATCTAAGGGTGTTGTGAAGATGCGCTTTTTCCCCGAAGAAGCACCTAAGGCAGTGGAAAATTTCAAAACACTGGCAAAAAAGGGATACTATAACGGTCTGCTCTTTCATCGTGTGATTGAGGACTTCATGGTGCAGACGGGCGACCCTAAGGGCGATGGCACAGGCGGCGAAAGCTGCTGGGGCGAAGCCTTCGAGGATGAAATTTCCCCGAAGCTGCATTATTACAGAGGTGCGGTTGCCATGGCAAATTCCGGTGCGAATACAAACGGCAGTCAGTTCTTTATCGTACAGGCAAAGGACGTTGTAGAGGAGGCGCTGACCGCACTGCGGGATGCCCGTGACAATAACGAAGGCGAGGAGCTGGGCGTAACCCTGACGGACGGGAAGTATTATACCTTCAGCCAGCTGTTCCCCGATTCTGTTCTGGAGCACTACAAAGAGGTCGGCGGCGCGGCACATTTGGAATATGTTTTCGGCAATCCCTATACCATTTTCGGGCAGGTCTTTGAAGGCTTGGATGTGGTGGATGCCATCGCGGCGGCAGAAACAAACGAAAACGATAAGCCTGTGGAGGATATTACCATCGAAAGCATTACCTTTGAAAATTATCATGCACAATAACAAAAACATAACAGAAAAACTCAGGGGCGTTTGGTTGTGCAAACGCCCTTCTGCATGGGAAAAACGTGGGCAAATCTGCATTTTCTGTTGCAAATAGGGGTAAATCATAGTATTATTTGAAAGAATGGAGTAATTTGTACAAAAATAAGAAGAACAAAAGGAGAGACAATAAATGAGCTTGTATGAAGATTGGATGAAGAAGGCATTTTCTCAGGAAGGCCGCAGCATTGAAGCGGTTTGGGAGGAATATCTGCCCAAGGAACAGAAAATCTATGAATATATCCTCGGCGAAAAGGTGACAAAGCTGGAAGGCACGATTGCGGAGTTGGCTGCACGTTTCGATATGACAGCAGAAATGATTGTTGCATTTATCGACGGTCTGAACGCATCTCTGGAAGAACAGTTTGATATGGAGACTCTGGCAGAGGACACAAAGGTTTGCATCAATATTGATTTTGAGAAGCTGTATAAGCTGATGATTGAATATAAGGCAGAGCATCTGTCCAACCTGCCCCAGTGGGACAGCATTTATGACGCAGAAACCAGAAAGCATTTTGCACTGGAACAGAAGAAATCCAAAACCATCGTGAAGGGCGAAAAAATCGGTCGTAACGATCCCTGCCCCTGTGGTTCCGGTAAAAAATATAAAAAATGCTGCGGCAGAAACGCGTAAGGCTATGAAGACGATTGTGGCAAAGGTTGACCTGCGCCAAGCGTCATCCGCAGAAGTCATTCAGACGGCTGCAAAAATTTTGCAGGAGGGCGGTCTGGTGGCTTTTCCTACAGAAACCGTTTACGGTCTGGGCGGAAACGGCTTGGACAGTGCAGCCTGTGAAAAAATATATCTTGCGAAAGGGCGGCCCTCGGACAACCCCTTAATCCTGCATATTTCCGAAATAGAAGAATTAGATCGCATTGTTGCGGAGGTTTCCCCGCAGGCAAAGGCGCTGATGGATGCCTTCTGGCCCGGCCCACTGACGATGATTTTCAGGAAGAAGGACATCGTCCCTGCGAAGGCAACCGGCGGTCTGGATACCGTTGCGGTGCGTTTTCCGAATCACCCTGTTGCAAGGGCGATTATCCGCGCGGCAGGTCTGCCCATTGCGGCACCGAGCGCCAATTCCTCAGGCAAGCCAAGCCCCACCAGAGCCTCCCATGTGGAGTATGATCTGAATGGGAAGATAGATATGATTGTGGACGGCGGAGCGGCAGAATGGGGACTGGAATCCACGATTGTGGATGTTTCGGACGAAATTCCCATGATTCTGCGTCCCGGTGCGGTGACAAAGGAAATGATAGAGGAGGTTGTCGGGCAGGTAGAAATTGACCCTGCGATTTTGCACAAACCCACGGCGGATTTTAAACCAAAAGCACCGGGGATGAAATATACGCATTATTCTCCCAAGGCAGAGGTTTTTCTGGTGAAGGGGGAACAGGCAGCTGTTGCAGAAAGGATTAACGCGCTTGCGGCGGCGGAGCGTGCGGCAGGCAAGAAGGTCGGCGTGATGGCAACGGAGGAAACAAAGACGCTCTATCATGCGGATATTATTCTTTCTCTGGGCAGCAGAGCAAAACCCGAAGAAATCGGCGCGAACCTCTTCAAAACCCTGCGGAAATTTGATTTTCTGGGGGTGGATGTGGTTTATTCCGAGGTCTTTTCCGAAAAAGGCGAAGGAATGGCGATTATGAACCGTCTGAACAAGGCGGCGGGCTATCGGGTATTAGAAGCGGAATAAAGAAGAAAAAAAGGAGTGTTTGACATGTTGGCATTGGGCTGTGATCATGGCGGTTACCCCCTGATGAAGGAAGTCATCAAATATCTGGAGGATAATAAAATTGCATTTAAGAACTTCGGCACCTACTCCGAAGCCTCTGTAGATTATCCCGAATATGCAAAAAGGGTTGCACACGCAGTCGCTGACGGCGAATGTGAAAAGGGCATCCTGATTTGCGGCACGGGCATCGGTATTTCTATTGCGGCAAATAAGGTAAAGGGCATCCGCTGTGCATTGTGCGGCGATGTGTTCTCCGCAAAGGCAACCAGAGAGCATAATGATGCAAATATTCTGGCAATGGGCGCACGAGTAACAGGGCCCGGTCTGGCACTGGAGATTGTAAAGGCATTTTTGGAAACACCGTTTTCCAATGACGAGCGTCACATCAGAAGAATTAAACAAATCGAAGATTGAGAGGGAAGAAGCATGAGTAAATTATTTGTATCCGAGCATCCTCTGATTCATACCAAAATGGCAATGCTCAGAGATGAACAGACCGGCACAAAGGAATTTCGTGAGATTATCGGCGAGGTAGCCTCTCTGCTTTTGTATGAAGCAACCAGAGATCTGCCCTTGAAGGAAGTACAGGTAAAAACACCCATCGCGACCGCAACCTGCAAAACCATTGATACCAAGCTTGCGATGGTTCCTATTCTGCGCGCAGGGCTTGGCATGACAGATGGGCTTCTGAACCTGCTGCCTGCGGCAAAAATCGGGCATATCGGTTTGTATCGTGATGAAACCACACTGGAGCCTGTGGAATATTACTGCAAGCTGCCTCTGGATATTGAAGAACGTACTGTATTTCTGACAGACCCTATGCTGGCAACGGGCGGTTCCGCAGATGCGGCAATCGGATTTCTGAAGGCAAGAGGGGTAAAAAATATTATTTTCCTGTGTATTCTGGCAGCAACAGAGGGTGTGGAGCGTTTGCAGAAGAATCATCCAGATGTGGATATTTATGCAGCGGCGTATGATGACGGCAGTCTGAATGAGCATGGATATATCGTACCCGGTCTGGGGGACGCAGGCGACCGCATCTTCGGTACGAAGTAAAACCACTCCCGAGAGGAGAGATTGATTTTGGTAGAACATAACTGGTTATTATATATTGCTGCCTTTGCCTGTGCCTTCGCCATTACTCTGGTGACGACACCCTTCGCAAAATGGCTTTCCGTCAAATGCGGCGCAATTGATTATCCGAAGGACAGAGGTGTGCATAAAAAACCAATGCCCCGTATGGGCGGGGTAGCCATCGTGCTTGGCTTTACAATTACGGTACTGATGGTGAATTATTTTGATAAAAGTATGGACAGCAGACAATTTGCAGGCTTTCTTGTTGGCGCACTGCTGATTGCAGGCTTGGGCGTAGTGGATGATATGAAAAATCTGCCAGCAAAGCTGAAATTCTGCGTGCAGATTCTGGCGGCGCTGATTGTCATTTTTTCCGGCACACGGATTCAGGTGGTGCTTTGGCCTGTAACGGCATATTTGCAGAAATTCAGTATCCCTATCACGCTTGTCTGGATTGTCGGTGTGACGAACGCGGTAAATCTGATTGACGGTTTGGATGGTCTGGCGGCAGGTGTCACCTCCATCGCCGCAATGAGCCTGATGGTGCTCTGCATTATGACAGGCAGCACAACGGCGGTTGGCTTAACGGCAGCACTGGCAGGGGCTTGCTTGGGTTTCCTTCCCAGAAACTTCAATCCTGCGGAAATCTTTATGGGTGATACAGGCTCTACGTTCCTTGGCTTTGTGCTTGCGGTAACGAGTATCCTTGGTGTATTCAAGGGCTATGCCCTGCTTGCGCTGATTGTGAGTGTGCTTTGTGTTGGACTGCCTGTGTTTGATACGATTTGTGCAATGCTGCGCCGTATGGCGAAAAATCAGCCCATCATGCAGGCGGACAGAGGACATCTGCATCATAAGCTGATTGACCATGGCTTCAGCCAGAGACAGGCGGTATTGATTATGTATACCATCAGCCTGCTGTTGGGGCTTCTGGCAATCTTTATCAGCTTTAAGGATTCCGGTACGATTGTGGTCATGGCGTTGACGGTGATTGTGCTGTGCTTCATCATTTATTATTTCAATGCCCATATCAGAAATAAGCAAGACCATGATGATAAATAGTGGCTCAGTCGATTTTCTCCCTGTTTCCAAAACAGGGAGATTTTTTCTGCCCGCGTACCTGTTTTTTTAAAAGGAAATATAGTATAATAAAGGTTCAGAAAATAACAGATTCCGATGGGAAAGGAGGAAAGCCGCATGGCGGAAGAAATTCGTTTAAGTAAAAGCTTTATAGAAACCGAGCTGCCGCAGGCACCTCCCTTATATGTGTCGGTTTATCTGATGACATTAGCCGTCGGGCAGGATGCGAAGAAGGTGGCGGAGAAGCTGAAAGCCACAGAAACAGATGTCCTCTATGCCTGGGGCTATTGGAAGGGCAAGGGATATTTGCAGGAGGAGCAGCGGCAGGAGCCGCAAAGACCTGCATTGACTTCCTCGGCGCGCCCCGATTATTCTCCGAGGGAATTGGCACTTTACATAAAAAATAATAAGGTCAGAAAATTATTTGATTCCGCGCAGAAAAAGCTGGGGAAAATGCTTTCGCAGCAGGATATGAGCCTGCTGTTCAGCTTTTACGATTGGCTTGGTCTGCCGATGGAGGTCATCGAGCTGCTGCTTTCCTATTGCACCGCAAGCGGACATACGGGCATGCGCTATATTGAAAAGGTTGCCATCGGCTGGGCAGAGGAAGGCGTGAATACCGTGGAAAAGGCAGCGGAATATATTGAGCTGCGGAAAACCGGCTACCGCTCTATTTTGCAGGCGTTTGGGCAGAATCGGATGCCCGTGGCAGCGGAGGAAGCCTATATGAAAAAATGGTTGCAGGAATATAAGCTGCCGTTGGATGTGGTGAAGCTTGCCTGTGAAAGAACGGTCATGCAGACGGGAAAGGCATCCTTTGCATACGCCGACCGTATTCTGGAAAATTGGAAAAAGGCAGGCGTGTCCTCTGTTGCGGATGTGCAGGCGCAGGATGCCGCCTTTGCGGCGAAAAAGGCGCAGAATACACCGACCGCGCAGACCGCAGAAAAGCCACAGCGCGCACAGAAGCAGAATCGTTTCATCAATTATACGCAGAGCGAATGGGATTTTGCGGAGCTGGAGAGATTGGAACGGGAGCAGAGAGAAAAATGGTAAAAACAGATTGGGGGGAGAAAATTGGCAACGAAAACACAGATTTACAAGGAGGTCCTGCGGGAATATGATGCCCTGCGGACGCGTAAGGCGGCGGAGCTGCGAGAACGGAAGGAAAGCCTGTATGCGCGCTTTCCGCGTCTGGCAGAAATAGAGGAGACGCTTTCCATGGTCGGTGTTTCTACGGCAAAGCTGGTGCTGCTGCATCCGGAGGAACGGGAAAAAGCAATGACGGAAATGAAACAGAAGCAGCAGGCCTTGCAGGACGAGCGGATGGCACTTCTGGCGAAAAACTGCCTTTCTCCCTCTTTGCTGAAGCTGGAATACGCGTGTGAGAAATGCAGGGATACGGGCTATATCGAAGGTACGCCCTGCACCTGCATGCGGCGGAGGCTGATGGATAGGCTGTATGACCAATCTAACGTGCGTGATGTGATTAAGCTGGAAAATTTCGATACCTTCGATTTGCGTCTCTTTGATACAGAGGTTGTGCCTGCGGAGGGCATTTCGCCAAAGGAAAATGCACAGCGCAATCTGAAAAAGGCGATGGAATTTGCGGAACATCCGGAGGGGGAAAATCTCCTGCTTTACGGCGGCGCAGGCAGAGGGAAAACCTTTCTGTGCAACTGTATTGCCAAAGAGGTGCTGGAGCATGGGAAAACGGTGCTTTATCTGACGGCAGGGCAGCTTTTCAAGCAGCTGGAGGATATGCGCTTTCGCAATAAGGAGGAGGAAGAGCCCTTCGATTGGGACAGTGAAATTCTGGATGCGGATTTGCTGATTATTGATGACCTTGGGACGGAATTTGCAACGATGTTTACCGCCTCGGAGCTGTTCCGCATTGTCAATGGTAGAAAGTTGAGAAAACGCCCTGTTGTGATTTCTACCAATCTGGATTATCGTGCGCTGATGGAGCAGTATTCCGACCGCGTGATGAGCCGTCTGATTGGGGAATATACCACACTGAAATTCTTCGGGGATGATATCCGGATGAAGAAAAAATACAGATAAGACAAAAAGGGGTTTTGTTTTATATTCAGACAGAGGAATAAACAGAGGAGCTTCGACGGTGGCAAGTGCCTTGAAGCGCTCTGTTTTTCTTTTTTTCCTGTAATAGTAAGAACTTTTTTGCAAAAAAGACGATTTTTTTCAGCCTGTCCGTTGAAATCCTGCGTTGCGTTTCTCCGGAAAGTATGCTAGAATTATATCTTGATATGGTCTCTGTATTTGGAACAGAAAAACGGAGAAAGAAATGAGAATAAGGAGGAACGCTCTTGAACAAATATCTTAAACCAATCGGAATTTATGTGCTGATTTTTGTGGTTATTTTAGCGGCACTGGCGTATACAGGTCCACAGATTCTTCCGCAGCGCAATGATGCGGCGCAGGAGGAATATGTCTACAGCGACCTGTTGAAGGAACTGGACGAAAATAACGTGGCTTCTGTGGAGGTTTCCAGAAGAACAGAGGTCGGAGACTACGGTACGGCGGAGGCAACGCTGAAGGACGGCAGTGTCATTCGTGTGGATGTGCCAAGTATCTCTGTATTGCAGCAGGTGCTGGATGAAAAAGCCCTGACAAATGGCGTAAAGATTGACGTTGGGGACTTGCAGAGAGAAAGCATGCTTTCTCAGGTGGTACCCTCTCTCATCATGATGATTGTGATGATTATTATCTTTATTCTGCTGTTCAACCGTATGCAGGGCGGCGGCGGAAAGATGAATAACTTCGGCAAGAGCAAGGCAAAAATGAGCGTTGACGGGGAAAGCAATGTTACCTTTGACAACGTGGCAGGCTGTGACGAGGAAAAGGGCGAGCTGGAGGAATTGGTAGAATTCCTGAAGGCACCCAAGAAATTTACGGAGTTAGGTGCGCGCATCCCGAAGGGCGTGCTGCTGGTGGGTCCTCCGGGTACCGGTAAAACATTGCTGGCAAAGGCAGTTGCCGGCGAGGCAGGCGTACCCTTTTTCAGCATTTCCGGTTCCGACTTCGTGGAAATGTTTGTCGGTGTCGGTGCATCCCGTGTAAGGGATTTGTTTGAACAGGCGAAGAAAAACGCCCCCAGTATTGTATTTATTGACGAAATCGATGCTGTCGGCAGACGCAGAGGTGCAGGTCTTGGCGGCGGACA
>OGJY01002065.1_pt1 | contig 21326 bp, 19 predicted proteins | sample 1572231 | NCBI WGS metagenome assembly OGJY01 (sample SAMEA2582121, study PRJEB24529) | metagenome | biome: Human gut stool | place: China | collected 2011
TTCCACAGTTCCACCTTTGATCGGATAAATGCGATATCCTTTTCCAGAAGCTCCCTCTCTTCCGGCGTGATGTCGTTGTATTTTCCCATCTCATAGCGTGGAATATGATACGACAACTGCTCCAGCACTCTCTCCTCCAGAATATCATGCTCCACTTCATAAGCTCCGATAGAAATGATCCAAAGTGCCTCTGATGTGCCAATAAGCAGTTCATTATCTTCTTCTGTCATCCAGTCTGTGACCTGCCTCGGTGTCCAGCCAGAATGTTTTATCAAGCTCATGGCATCTTCAACGCCTTCTTTATATTCCTGATATGTAAGATCATCTTCTGCCCTCATACTGTTTACCTCGTCCTTTCCTGCTTTTCTCTTATAATTCGATTATATCTTATCAACTGCTGCCGTTACAATCACAATTTTCCATATTGTCTTTACTGCACATTACAACTGTCATAGATACCATGAAGCAGATATTTGGCAGACAGTAATTAACGGACTCAATTGGAAATTTTAGCTGTACAATTATTTTACGAATTCTATAATCTGATTAACGATTAGCAAATGCAATTATATTTTCGGTCACCATGACACAAAAATCCCTTTACATACATTTTTTTACGTATGTAAAGGGATTCTGAGACATATAAATTTTTTTAATCAGTATTATTGAATCTCTGCAAGTTTTGCATTTACTCTTGTCTGAACATCCAAAAAATATAAATTTTCAGCATCATTCAGATCCATGCTTTCAATATCATCCATTTTCTTAGTCATTTCTGTATACTTCTTCATATATTTTGCGTAATCCGCCAGCATAGAAACGGTGTCATCACTGTTATTATACGCTATCACGTATACGTGATAGCAATACCATTTACAAAACACCTTTCTTTTGTTTTTCGTAACAGAACGTATTTTTTTCGCGAAAAGGCAATTTAAATACTTTTTATCAATACCTCTGTTAAATTAAATTTATTCAAAAAATCTATTTACATGAGCAAGGACTTTACTATCCGTGATTTCAACCAGTGCATTCTCATCCTTGATGACTTCTGCAGGAAGCATTTCCATCTCGATAGTTAATTCAGTAGGTGCATCATCAGAAACAGCTATCGCATGTTTCTCTGCGTTTGTTTTGATATCCGCACTTGCATTTACCTCTTGATTATTCTTTTTTCGTTGAATAATAAATATGCATATTGCCACCACAACTATTACACATATTCCAATACCTATATACTCCATTTTCTAGTACCTTCCTATCATTTTCTATAATAGGCCTTGTAAATTTTGCGAATCAAGAAACCGTATACTTCTCAATTGAACCACATGGTTTCGCTATTTCCTTGTCAAAAAGTACAATGTTTCGGCCAACTTCCGACACCGTACTTCCATAAATAATACCAGAATATCCAAGCGATCTATAATACTGAGCCATAGTCTGAAAAGGTGCGTACATTATACCCTTATCAGCCGAATCATCTATTGGTTCAAATATCTGCTCTGAAAGCAGTTTTGAATATGTATAAACAGCCCACTCTGTAAATATTCGTTTGAATTCTGTCTTATTCACACTATATTGAGGAACTCGACCTAATATTTTTGCTATCTTAACTCCTTTTTTTACTTGTGCATTACCGTATGATTCAAGCATATGATTTAACTGTTCATAACTTTTATCGTCTGCAATTGTTAAATCAACAATCTTTATATCACCATAAGCCTTTTCAAGTGCGAAATGGCAGAATCCAAATTCATCCCCTACATGTGCTCTGCATTCAGCTTGTGCACATTGATGTATATCTGATTCATTTCCGAGTGCTAAATACAGCCATTCTACTCCCGGAGGACTGAATCTATTATCATTTTTAATAAATTCTTTCTTCGGTATAAATCTTTCATATTCAGGCATCTCGTCTTTTTTGAGAATACACCCTCTGCCAACTAAAGTCCCATCAAGGGCATTCAACTTTAAAGTACTATGTTTAATCCCAAAGTTATCATAAAACAAATCATTATAGACCTTAAGAAACGTGCATTTTTTCGCTTTTTCAATATCATCATATGAAAAATTTCCCATAGCTAGTGCATCTCGAAACTCATCCCATGTCTTCCTTATTGTTCTCTCATTATTTTTTATATTTCCAAAATCAAAAAAATGACCCATGTTTAAATTCTCCATTAAATGTCATCTATTCCACTGCCAAGTCTGCCTCTTAGTATCGAGAGGCTTAAACTGCGGTCGGTTCTGACAACAATCCCAGTGCCACAACCTATGACATCTAATCCACAGCCTAAACCCTACCGCAATTTTCCGACTATCCACTTTTTCTTTAATTAGACCGAAAAGTAGATATGTTTCCATACAAGAAAACCGAGCTTTCCGCAAGGCTTCTCTGATGATACTAACCTCGCAAAAAGCCCGGAAATACGCCACTTTTCAGCTATTATTTATCTTTTCTTGACAGCAAACAGACCGTCTCAATATGATCACAAAACGGAAACATATCAACCGGCCAGGCCTCCTGCATCTGATAGCCTTTTTTCTTTAAAATACGAAGATCTCTTGCCAGCGTTTCCGGATTACAGGAAACATAAACCACCTTTTTCGGTGCCAGTTTTGCAAGGCAATCCAGAAATACTTCACTGCTGCCACTGCGCGGCGGATCCATGAAAACAACATCCAGCTGCTGATCTTCTGCAGCCATTTTCAACATAAATTCTCCGGCATCTTCGCAGTAGAAAGTGATATTTTTTGTCTGATTTCGCTTTGCATTTTTAATGGCATCACGGACAGCTTCTTTATTAAGTTCTACGCCGGTCACCTGTTTTGCCTTTGATGCTGCGATCAGACCGATCGTGCCGATCCCACAGTACGCATCGAGCACGGTTTCTTTTCCGGTCAGCCCCGCCGCTTCGATTGCTTTCTGATAGAGGATCTCCGTCTGTACCGGATTGACCTGATAGAACGACTGTGCAGAAATGCGGAACGTGCAGCCACAGAGTTTATCTTCGATAAATCCTTTTCCATAGAGAACGACGTCTCGTGTTCCAAGTACCATGCTGGTTCCCCGGTCGTTGATATTCTGAACGACCGTCGTAATCTCCGGATGAACTTTTCGCAATGCTTTGACAAAATTGTTCTTGGATGGAAATACCGGCGATGCCGTGACGAGCACGACCATGATCTCTCCGGTAGAAAATCCGTGCCGGATCAGCACATGACGCAAAAGCCCATACTGTGTATCTTCATCGTACGTTTTGATTTTAAAAGATTTCAGAAGTCCTCGGATCGTGACGATGATCTCATCTGCTTTCTGATCCTCGATCATGCAGGAGTCCACCGGAACAACCTTGTGTGTGCCTTTCTGGTAAACACCGGAAATCGCATTGCCTCTGCGGTCACGGTCAAACACAGCATGCACTTTATTGCGGTAATGGTACGGATCTTTCATTCCGATGATCGGATGTACTTTTCCAAAAGAATCCAGAAGGATCCGCACACGTTTTTCTTTGTGCCTGAGCTGTTCTGCATAAGGCATTCCCTGAAATTCACATCCGCCGCATTTTTTCGCCACCGGACAGACTGCTGCTTTTTTTGTTTTGTTTTTTTCCATGAATGATTATTTGCAGAGTTCTGCAACCACCTGGTTGATGACTTTTCCGTCTGCTTTTCCTTTCATATCTGCCATTACATTTTTCATGATCATGCCTTTATTTTTTGTAGCAACGACCTCGGCAAATTTTTCCTGAATGTAAGCTTTAACCTCTTCTGCACTCATCTGAGCCGGTGCATATTCTTTGATCACATCGTAACGGAACTGATATTCTGCTTTAAGATCCTGCCGGGAGTCCGGACAGGTATCGATCTGTTCTTTTGCTGTTTTCAGCTCTTTCAGAATTACCTGATCAACCATGCTTTCCGGAATATCATCTCTGCATCCGGCATCGATCGCTGCTTTTTTTACTGCAGAAACCAGAGAAGAAATTGCTTCCTTGCGTTCTTTATCTTTTGCCTTCATAGCTGCTACCATGTCTTTTCTTAATGCTTCTAACTGCATTTTTAAATCCTCCCATCATTCCTGGATAAAACTTTTTATCCCATTGTCATTTTTGCTCATTATAGCACTTCTCTTTCTTTCCTGTAAAGTTTTCACTGTTTTTTTTCTGATTTTGTGCTATAATAATTCCACTGATGACAGGGTCAAAAGACGATCAGGTACTTTATCTCTGGCATTACCATTCTCAAACCGAAAAGAAAGGTGGAATTTATATGATCATTGCTATTATCTCTATCGCCGTCCTTGCGGCTGTGATCGTTTCCTGCGTGGTTGCTGTGGTTGCCGGTGTAATCGGCAGCAAATCTCACGATGAAGACGATGCCTAGAACACAACGACCAGCTACATTTTAAACTGCTCTTTTCATAAAACTTCTCCCTCTACCGACACTGTAAGCACCTGCCATGGTATAAACTTACCACTTTTTTTCATTGCTGTCACAGCTGCATTTTGAATTCCGCCGCAGCATGGCACTTCCATCCTTATGATTGTCACACTTTTCACATCATTCTGTTCCAGGATTGCCGTAAGTTTCTCACTGTAATCAACCGGATCCAGTTTCGGACATCCGATCAGCGTGATTTTTCCCTTCTGGATCTCTTTTGCAAAATTTGCGTATGCAAACGCAGTACAGTCTGCTGCGATTAAAAGATCTGCCCCGTCAAAATAAGGGGCATTGACCGGCGTAAGCTGAATCTGGATCGGCCACTGCCTGTTCTTTTTTCTCTTATTTGCTTCCACAGCTGCTTCGTCATATGCCGCTGCTTCCCGCTCAACAAACGTGATCGCTCCGGTTGGGCAGGTCGGCAGACAGTCTCCCAGTCCGTCACAATAATCATCCCGCAATAATTTTGCCTTTCCATTTACCATACCAATCGCATTTTCATGACAGGCTTTCGCACATAAACCACATCCATTGCATTTTTCTTCGTTTATCTCAATAATTTTTCTTATCATTTATCTATATTCCTCCTAATAATCACACCTGAAATCTTTTTTCACTGCCGGGCAGACAGCAATTTTTTTCAATCACTGTCCATATCTTCACAGTGCCCCTTGCTTTTCTGTTTTTCGTGTAGTATGATGCTGAACAAAGCCAGCAGATTTTCTGTCAAACCATTTTTTCCGGTCTAAAATCTCTGCCTGACTTTGACCTGATCCTAACATAACATCTGAGAAAAATCGGTGGTTATAACCACTGAATCACAATCAAAATACCGTTAAATATCAACAGTACTATTTTTCCGCATACTGTTGTTTTTACCTGACAGGAGACTTTATGAACTTTTTAGAACTGCCTCTGTTTCAGAGCCTTTCCGATCAGGAACTGGAACAAATGAAGACTTCCGGCTGTCTGCGGACGGCTTCTTACAAAAAGAATGATATTATATTTTCTACCGGTTCCACTGTTTCTGAAATCGGCATTGTTTTATCCGGAAGTGTAAATGTAGAAAACATTGATTTCTGGGGAAATAAGAGCATTCTGGGAAATATGAATGAAGGACATATTTTTGCAGAAACCTATGCCCTGTGCCGGGAACCGATGATGGTAGATGCCGTTGCCGCCAGCAACTGCGAAATTCTTTTTTTGAATCTGAAAGTTTTACAGGAAAAAAACTGCACTTCTTCCTGGTATTCGAAAATACAACGCAGCCTTCTTGCAATGTGCAGCCGCAAAAATTTGATGCTCTCAGAACGGATTTTCTGCACTTCTTCAAAAACAGTTCGCAGCCGACTGCTGACCTATCTGTCCGCACAGTCCCGAAAACACGGCAACCATCGTTTTCAGATTCCGTTCGACCGGCAGCAAATGGCAGACTACCTGAATCTGGATCGCAGTGCCCTGTCAAAAGAACTTTCCCGTATGAAAAAAGAAGGGATCTTAGATTTTCACAAAAACGAATTTGTTTTAAAAAATGAGATGCTCTGAATTTTTCACACATCAAAATGTATGATATTGGAGGAATTGAATATGTGTACCGCAGCAACTTATAAAACAAAAGATTTTTATTTCGGACGTACTTTAGACTATGAATTTTCCTATGGTGATGAGATCATCATTACACCACGAAACTATCCTTTCGTTTTCCGCCACACAAAAACACTAGAAAATCACTATGCACTGATTGGCATGGCGTGCTGTGCCGACAATTATCCGCTCTATTACGATGCCATCAACGAAAAAGGACTTGGCATGGCAGGACTGAATTTTGTCGGAAATGCTCATTACCAGCCGCTTTCTGATTCAGAAGAAAATATCGCATCTTTTGAATTTATTCCATGGATTTTAGGACAGTGTGCCACCGTAAAAGAAGTAAGGAGCTTTCTTGGCCGCATAAATTTATGTGACACACCGTTCAGCGACCAGTTTCCATCATCCAGCCTGCACTGGCTGATCGCTGACCGCAGCGAAAGCATCACCGTAGAATGTGTTGCAGATGGCATGAAAATTTATGACAATCCGGTCGGTGTACTGACCAACAATCCACCGTTTGACATGCAGCTGTTTCAGCTCAACAATTATATGCAGCTTTCCGCCAAATCACCGGAGAATCATTTCTCCGATAAATTAAACCTGAACACTTACAGCCGCGGCATGGGGGCACTCGGACTTCCGGGAGACCTCTCCTCTCAGTCGCGTTTCATCCGCGTGGCGTTCACCAAAATGCACGCTATTTCTGATGAAAGCGAAGCTTCCAGTGTAAGCCAGTTTTTCCATATTTTAGGTTCCGTGGAACAGAGCAGAGGCTGCTGCGAAGTTGCCGAAGGAAAATATGAAATCACGATCTACACCTCCTGCTGCAATGCCGATAAAGGGATTTATTATTACACGACGTATGATAATCATCAGATCAGTGCCGTTGATATGCATAAAGAAAACCTGGAAGCAAAAGAACTGATTCGCTATTCCCCGATAAAAGAAGAGCAGATATATTTTCAGAACGGCAAATAAAATTTACGGTAGAGATTTTCTTAATGTGCACCTCTGCAATCCGCCGGAGGCTATTTCTTCTTTCAATACAGTAAAAAAGAAAAGATATGAAATGTAGATTGTGCCAGACAGCAAAAAAGACAGCGGTACAGTGACGGTAGCAAGTTTCCGTCGTGAGATTTGTGTCTAGTTTCCGCCGCCGAGCGGTGTCTGAGCAGCGAAGCTGCGAGTTCCAGCGAACGGCGGATCATAGACGGCACAAATCGAACAGGAAACGATGCGTGTCACGTGCCCTGTCTTTTTGCGTCCGGCACTCTATAACATTTTCCTTTCATTTTCTGCACTGAAAAAGAAAAACCTATAACTTTCAGCTCAGCTCAAACATTCCATGATAAAGCTGATAATATTTCCCTTTCTGTTCCAACAGTTCTGCATGATCCCCTCTCTCGACGATCTTCCCCTGCTCCAGTACCATGATCGCATTGGCATTTCGCACGGTACTTAATCGATGTGCGATGACAAACACGGTCCTTCCTTCCATCAGCTGATCCATGCCTTTTTCGATCAGTTCTTCGGTTCGTGTATCAACAGAGGATGTCGCCTCATCAAGAATCAGAACCGGCGGATCGGCTACTGCTGCCCTTGCGATCGCCAGAAGCTGCCGCTGTCCCTGGGAAAGATTTGCCCCATCTGCCGTCACCATGGTATCGTAACCATCTGGCAGTCGTCTGATAAAAGAGTGTGCATTTGCAATGCGTGCCGCCCTCTCGATCTCTTCCTGTGTTGCATCCAGTTTTCCAAAGCGGATGTTATCCGCTACGGTTCCGGTAAACAGATGCGTATCCTGAAGCACGATGCCAAGAGAGTGTCGCAGTGCATCTTTCTTTATCTTTCGCACATCAATTCCATCGTAAACCACCGTTCCTCCCTGCACATCATAAAAGCGGTTGATCAGGTTGGTGATCGTGGTTTTTCCGGCTCCGGTCGATCCGACAAAAGCAATTTTCTGTCCCGGTTTTGCATACAGGCTGATATTCTTCAGGATCATATGCTCTTTCGTATAACCAAAATCAACATTTTCAAAACGGACATCACCGCGAAGCATTGTCAGTTCTCCATCTTTTGAACGCCATGCCCATTTTCCAGTCTTTTCCTGACATTCTTTCAGGATGCCGTTTTCTTTTCTGACATTGACAAGCGTCACATCCCCTTCGTCCACTTCCGGCTCCAAATTCATCACATCAAACACCCGCTCTGCTCCGGCAAGTGCGGAGAGCAGGAAATTGCTCTGCTGTGTAAACTGATTGATCGGGAGTGCCGCCTGACGCACAAACACCAGATAACTTGCAAGACTTCCGACATCCGCCATCCCACGCATCGCCAGAATTCCTCCGAGAACTGCCACGATTGCATAATTAATATAAGATATACTTACGACTACTGGAACCATCGTTGCCGCATAAGACTGTGCACCGGTTCCTTCTTTTCGCAGTTTTTCATTTTTCTCCAGAAATTCCTGAAGACTTGCCTGTTCATGATTAAAGACTTTAACTACTTTCTGACCGCTGACCATTTCTTCAATATAGCCGTCCAGCCCACCAAGGCTCTGCTGCTGTTTCGCATAAAAAACCTTACTTTTTGCTCCGCTGAATTTCATATACCAGAACATGATGCCATAGCAGACCGTCACGATCAGCGACAGTTTCCAGTTCAGAATATATAGGATCACAAGGGTTCCGATCATCTGGATAAAACTCTGGATTGCCATCGCAAAACTGTTATTGAGAGCATCTGCGATCGTATCAATATCGTTTGTGAACAGACTCATGATATCGCCGTGTCGCTTCTGGTCAAAAAAGCGAAGCGGCAGTGTCTGCATATGTGCAAACAAATCTCTTCGAATATCAAAAACAACCTGCTGGGCAGCTTTTACCATCGTCTGAGAATAGCCCCAGGCTGCCAGTGCTCCGATGGCAAAAATGCCGGCTGCCACAAGCACTCCGATGGCAAGTGAATGCAGATCCCCATTTGCAAGATTATTGACAACCGGACGTATCATGTAAGTTCCAAGAAGGTTTGCAAGGGCACTTACCGTTACCAGAATACTGACGATCAGAAGCATAAATTTATGCCGTCCAAGATAAGAAACAAAAATCCGCAGTGTGTGCTGCATATTTTCCGGCCGTTTAACATTCTTCGTTTTCGATGCCATCGCTGTTTCCTCCTTTCATCTGAGAAGCATAAATTTCCTGATAAATTGCATCCTCCTTAAGAAGCTGTTCATGCGTTCCGATATTATGGATCTTACCGTCATCTAGGATCACGATCCGATCCGTATGGATCACAGAAGAAATTCTCTGTGCAATGATGATTTTTGTCACATCGCCAAGTTTTTCCAGCTCTTTGCGGATCTTCTTTTCCGTCGCCGTATCGACTGCACTGGTAGAATCATCAAAGATCAGAATCTTCGCACTGGCAAGAAGTGCTCTTGCGATACAGAGTCTCTGTTTCTGCCCGCCGGACAGGTTATTTCCTCCCTGCACAAGCATGGTGTCCAGTCCGTCCGGAAAACGCTCCAGGAACTCATCCGCACATGCCACACGGCATGCATGCCAGATTTTTTCGTCATCTGCATCCGGATCGCCCCATTTCAGGTTATCACGTATCGTTCCGGAAAAAAGCTCATTTTTCTGCAGAATAATTCCGACTGCCGCCCGCAGTGCATGAAGATCATATGCTTTTACATCCACACCGCCAACTCTCACCGTGCCGCAGGTCGCATCATAAAGCCTCGGGATCAGCTGCACGAGCGTCGTTTTGGCGGCTCCGGTTCCACCGACCACACCGATCGTCTGCCCGGCCTTGATGTGCAGATCAACATCTGACAGTGCATACGCTTTCGCATCTTTGTGATATTTAAAAGATACCTGTTCAAAATCCACGCTTCCATCTTTGACCTTCTGTACCCCGTTTTCCGGAGACTTCAGAACAATCCTCTCATCCAGCACTTCTGCGATACGATGTGCACTGGCAAGAGATCTCGTCAGCAGCAGAAAAACATTTGCGATCATCATCAGAGCGTTGACAACCTGCATGACATAACTTAAAAATCCGGTCAGATCACCAACCTTAAGACTACCGCTTAAGATCATATTTCCGCCAAACCACATGATCAGTACGATTGCACTGTACATGACAACCTGAAATGCCGGAAGATTCAGCACCGCATAGTGAAAAGTCTGTTCACTTGAAACACTCAGATCTGTATTTACTGCATCAAATTTTTCTTCTTCGTACTCTCCGCGGACAAACGCCTTGACCGCACGGATCGCTGTCACACCCTCCTGCACAACATGGTTCAGACGGTCAACGATTGTCTGAAGCTTTGTATACATAGGAGCCACTTTCCGGACGATCAGAAATAAAACAATGCCAAGAACCGGCGTACACACCAGAAAAACAATGGCAAGTTTCGGATTCATCCAGAAAGAAAGACCGATGCCGAGGATCAGAAGCGACGGCCCTCTCGTCACCGGACGGAAGCCGGAATTGATCAGATTCTGCAGAACCGTGACATCCGTGGTCATTCGCGTGATCAGAGACGAGGTATCAAAATGATCCAGATTTGAGAAAGAATACTGCATCACTTTTGCATATTCTGCCTCCCTGATCTTCGCTCCCCATCCATAAGAAGCCCTCGCTGCAAACTGTGCATACAGAAGCCCCGTCACCAGAGCCAGAAGTGCACAGATCCCCATTTGAAAGCCCTTGGAATAAATGTAGGCAAGATCGTGGTTTGCCACCCCGACATCGATCAGATCCGCGATCATGATCGGAATGACAAGCTCAAATGCTGTCTCGATCATTACCATCAAAGCACCAAGCATCATATCTTTTTTATATGGCCCGATATATCCTGCCAGCCGCTTTATATCATTCATATTTTATTTTCACTCCTTTTTCAGAAACCCTGAGCAATCTCAGTCTTTGATGCAAAGCGGACATTCACAATCCTCTTTCGCACTCTGTCAGTTGGTCAGTTCCTTCAAAAGCTCCAGATCCTCTGCCTTTATTCTCAGATTCGTCTCAATCTTTTCGCCATCCGGTGTGGTAACCGTGATCGCCATGATGCTGCCCTCCTTTAAAGCCCGTTTGGAAACTGCATTGCAGAATGCCGGGAATTTCGGGTGGTTTCTTTTAAATATATTCCATGCATTCATAATCTTCATCATATTTCCTATATTATTCAGTGCCATTTGTTTTACCTCCTAATATTCATTTTTACATCTGCTAAGTTTAAAGTACTTTCTCAAACTGTGCAAGACACAATTACCACAAATTGAGCCACATAATCACTCCCGTACAGGCAGGAACGACATTTAGACCTTTTGACCCTGGCATCATTATATAATTTTCACATGAAAAAAATATTCTATTTATATGTTTGCCTGACTAAACGTTCAAAACTGAGCAACTCTCGTGCATAATCTGGCGTTTCTTCCTCGCTTTTTTTGCTGTTATTCGTTCAAACTCATTCAGAAACAGCAGATTTCATACATTTTCAGCAAAAAGTTCAGAAAGTTTTTATTGATTTTGCCGGGTAAATATGTATAATGATGATAGAGAAGTGGGCATCATTTCTTTAACTTTAAGTATAAAAGAAAAGAGGTTAATCAGATGGCAAAAATTGATTTAAGCAAGTATGGCATCACTGGAACTACTGAGATCGTGTACAATCCATCTTATGAGATGTTGTTCGAAGAAGAGACAAAACCTACTCTGGAAGGCTTTGAAAAAGGCCAGGAAAGTGAACTGGGTGCTGTCAACGTTATGACTGGTATCTACACAGGTCGTTCTCCGAAAGACAAATTTATCGTAAAAGATGAGAATTCCAAAGACACTGTATGGTGGACAACAGATGAATATAAAAACGACAACCATCCGGCTACTCAGGAAGCATGGGATGCTGTAAAAGCACTGGCTATCAAAGAACTGTCTAACAAGAGACTGTTCGTAGTAGATGCTTTCTGCGGTGCCAACAAAGACACCCGTATGGCAATCCGTTTCATCGTTGAGGTTGCTTGGCAGGCTCACTTTGTAACAAACATGTTCATCAAACCGACTGCTGAAGAACTGGAAAACTTCGAGCCGGATTTCGTTGTATACAACGCTTCCAAAGCAAAAGTTGAGAACTACAAAGAGCTGGGTCTGAACTCTGAAACAGCTGTTATGTTCAACATCACAAGCAAAGAACAGGTTATCGTAAATACATGGTACGGCGGAGAAATGAAAAAAGGTATGTTCTCTATGATGAACTACTTCCTGCCGCTGAAAGGCATGGCTTCCATGCACTGCTCCGCAAACACTGACATGAACGGTGAAAACACAGCAATCTTCTTCGGTCTGTCCGGAACAGGTAAAACAACTCTTTCTACAGACCCGAAACGTCTGCTGATCGGTGATGACGAGCACGGCTGGGATGACAACGGCGTATTCAACTTCGAAGGCGGATGCTACGCAAAAGTTATCAACCTGGACAAAGAATCCGAACCGGATATCTACAATGCAATCAAACGTAACGCTCTGCTTGAGAACGTTACTCTGGACGAAAACGGCAAGATCGACTTCGCTGACAAGAGCGTAACAGAAAATACTCGTGTATCTTACCCGATCGACCATATCCAGAACATCGTTCGCCCGATCTCTTCTGCACCGGCTGCGAAGAACGTAATCTTCCTGTCCGCAGATGCATTCGGCGTACTGCCTCCAGTATCTATCCTGACAGAAGCTCAGACACAGTACTACTTCCTGTCTGGTTTCACAGCTAAACTGGCTGGTACAGAACGTGGTATCACAGAACCGACTCCGACATTCTCAGCTTGCTTCGGCCAGGCATTCCTGGAGCTGCATCCTACAAAATATGCAGAAGAACTGGTTAAGAAAATGGAGAAGAGCGGTGCAAAAGCATACCTGGTAAATACAGGATGGAACGGAACAGGCAAACGTATCTCCATCAAAGATACTCGTGGTATCATCGATGCTATCCTGAACGGAGCTATCAAGAATGCTCCTACAAAGACCATTCCATACTTCAACTTCGAAGTTCCTACAGAACTGCCAGGCGTTGATCCAGCTATCCTGGACCCACGTGACACATACGCTGATGCTTCCGAATGGGAAACAAAAGCAAAAGATCTGGCTGACAGATTCATCAAGAACTTTGCTAAATACGAAGGAAATGCTGCCGGTAAAGCTCTGGTTTCCGCTGGTCCTCAGAAATAAGAATAAGACTGCCGAAATCAAACTTTTCAAAAGCTTATACAAAAGGACACCGCAAAATTGCGGTGTCCTTTTTTTATGCCGAAATGCCTCCGCATGGCAGTCCAGATGGAGCACATTGCGTCATTGCCCTGCGGCGGGGAATTTGTCGTGAGCAGATACATTTTACATTTATCATACCTGAAAATAAGACTATTATAAACGCAAAACAGTCGCCGTCACACGTTTTTTGACGCTGCTGCTTCATACGCCTGCTGATAGAAGGTTTCCTGAGCATCCACCGGACGCTCGATCGTCATCGGGATTCTGTAATTTCCTTCCGAATCCTCATGGCGGGCCTTCTGATTATCATTTAACATGATCCGGAACATCTCAAGCAGACGTTCCTTGATTGCCGGATCGCAGACAGGAGCTGCGACTTCCACACGTCTTAAGGTATTTCGCGTCATATAATCGGCTGACGCAATATAAACTTTCTCTCTTCCCTTACTTCCGAAAATATAAATTCTCGAATGTTCCAGAAATCTTCCTACAATGCTGATCACACGAATATTTTCCGTTGCATCTTTTACGCCCGGGATCAGACAGCAGATACCGCGGATGATCAGATCAATTTTTACTCCGGCACAGGAAGCTTCGATCAGCCTGTCTATGATCTTTTTGTCAGTAAGAGCGTTCATTTTCAGCCCGATATAAGCATCTTTTCCGGCAAGTGCAGCTGCAATCTCATCATCAATCATCGCCAGCACTTTATTTTGCAGACAGAGCGGTGCTACCAGCAATTTGTCTGTGTGTTCTACGATTTCTCCCATCGCCAGTGCCTGGAAAACTCTTCTCGCCTCTTTTGCGATCTCTGTATCGGCTGTCATCAGGGAAAGGTCTGTGTAAAGGCACGCTGTTTTTTCGTTATAATTTCCTGTTCCGATCTGCGTGATATACTGCACTTCATCGCCGGCTTTTCTGGTGATCTGGCACAGTTTGGAATGTACTTTAAATCCATCCAGCCCATAGATCACATGACATCCGGCACGCTCCAGCCTTCTTGACCACTCGATGTTATTTTCCTCGTCAAATCTTGCCTTTAATTCTACAAGTGCCAGCACTTCCTTGCCATTTTCCGCTGCCTCGATCAGAGCTTCCACCACTTTACTCTGTTTTGCCACACGGTAGAGCGTCATTTTTACGGAAAGGACATCTTTGTCGTTTGCAGCTTCATGCAGCATCGTAAGAAACGGTTTCATGCTGTCATACGGATAAGATAAAAATTTGTCCCCCTCCAGAATCTGATCCAGAATCGGTCTGCCTTCTTCAAACTGCACAGATTTCTGCGGAATCCGTTTTTGATAGAACAGTTCCGGCACGTAACGCAGTTTATCCTGGATTTCATAGACAAATGACAGATCCAGCGGTCCCTCATTATAGAAAACATAGTCACGGTCAAGATCCAGATAATGACACAGAGTACTGATCACTTCACCATCCATTTCCCGTGACAATTCCAGACGGATCGGAGCCAGTTTTTTCCTCTGTTTGATCACTTCCACCATAAAATCACGATAATCCAGATCTTCGTCATACAGTGCGTCTGCGTCAATATCTGCATTTCTGGTGATGCGGATCAGTGATTTTGCTTTTACACGATAACCCTTAAAAATTTCCGGCATATAATGGAGAATCACTTCTTCTGCCAGAATATAAGTGCCGCGTTTGCCGGGAAGTTCTATCAGACGTTTGAACATACCACTGCTGCATGGAATGATACCCAGCTTCTCTTTTCCGCTCTTTGTCTCCAGCACTACGACTGCATAGATTTCTTTATTTCGCAGAAATGGAAATGGCTGTCTTTTTGCCACGATCGTCGGGAAAATGATCGGTGCGATTTCACCCTGAAAATAGCGTTTAACGTATTCGCTTTCTTTTTCATTCATCTTCTTGAAATCCGTGATGCAGATATCATATTCTTCCAGTTCTTCCATGATTTCATCGTAAACGACATTTCTGCTACGGTTCAGTTTTCCGACTTCCGCAAGGATCTTTTTGATCTGCTCCTCCGGTGTAAGATTCGTTTTATTATCACGGATATCTTTCTTCAAAAGCATCTGATCTACGAGTGATCCCACACGCACCATAAAAAATTCATCAAGATTGCTCTGATAGATTGCTGCAAAATTCAGTCTTTCACAGAGCGGCACTTTTTTATTTTCCGCCTCTTCCAAAACACGTTCATTAAATTTCAGCCACGACAGTTCCCGGTTCATATATTTTCTCATTTATTATTCTCTCCTCCTCAATAAAATGTGATGCCCTTAACAGCTTTTTCGTTGCGTGTATTTAAGCCAGACGCACGTGAGACCTGAGCTAAATCCCATAAAAATGGCATTATACCTTTAACCATAAATTTATTTTACTGCCACAAGATCAAATCCTCTGCAATGCCATGTAAAATCCATGTAAAGAATCTTACTATTCGAAAATGAAACCCCACTCAGACAAATCTGTTGCCCGCCACTTATAAAAGTTTGAATCTTTTCCAATTAACGTAAAAAGGACAACAGATTTTCTCTGCTGTCCTTTGTATATTCTGCATGATTACATGATGTGCGTCTCTGCACTTTTCTGTTTTTAGTATGGATAGAAGTTTCCGTTTGCATCGGTTACGCCATCGTTACCGAATGTATACTGCATTCCGCCGCTGTCTACCCAGTTTCCGTTTGCATCCTGTGTCACGGAAATATAATTGCCCTGGTCATCATAAAAACCGTTGGTGCTGCCGCCGGTATTACCTCCTGTGTTTCCACCTGTGTTTCCACCGGTATTACCATTGTTTCCATTGTTGCCATTATTTCCATTGTTGCCGTTATTTCCGTTGTTGCCGTTATTATTTCCGCTGTTGTCATATGGATAATAATTGCCGTAATTATCGGTTACACCATACTGACCAAAGGTGTAAACAATGCCGTTTCCATCTACCCAGTTTCCGTTGCTGTTTTTATAAACTGTGATCAGATTTCCCTGATTGTCATAGAAACTGTTGGTCTGAGTAGCTCCGCCGTTGTTATTGTTGTTATCACCGCCGTTATTGCCATTTCCGCCGTTGTTGTTATTGTCGCTGTTTCCACCCTGCGGATTGTAGGTAAAGCTTGCACCGTTGCTGTTTGTGATACCGTTTGCATTAAAATAATAAATCGCTCCGCTGCTGTCTACCCAGTTTCCGTCGCTGTCCTGATAGATATAAACTGCGTTGCCGTTGCTGTCATAAACATACTGACCGTTGTGGTTGGAATCAGAATTGCCATCGGTAGAAGCTGTGCTTCCGGACTCGGACTGTGTTGTACTGTTCGACTCGGAAGATGTTGTATTATTCTTTTTAGTCTCAGATGTTGTTGTGCTCGATGTTTTCAGCAGTTTCAGACTCTCCACAGAAGTACGGATCGCTTCCATTGCCGTTGCATCATCCTGCATAACCTGACCATTGACCGAATAAATATCCTCATCTCCTACCAGGTTATACGCTACCGAGTACGCATACTTACTGTTTGTACTCTTACATTTGATGGTTGTGTGATATGCCTCGTAAGAACCCATGGTATTTTTCTTGTATTCTACAACTGCATAATCGGTTTTGGATTTTCCGGCTTTCTCCAGATTATTCAGTACTTCTTCTTCAGAGGACGGGAAAACAAGTCCGTTCGTCTCATCTCCGGAATAATGTACGATCGTGATCGTTCCCTGGTTCAGTGACTCAAAGGTCCATTCTTTTGTGCCTTCTTTTTTCATTGTCCAGGTGTCATCCGGAAGTTTGATAGAAATACTGCCATCTTTTGATTTAAATGTTGTGGATGTATTTGTAGCTTTCTTTGCTGTTTCGCTATCTGTCTGTTTCTCTGTAACACGAATCGTTTCGCTGCTCGTCTCAGTTTCCTGTGCTTTCTTTTTACAGCCGGTAGCCAGACAGGAAATGGACAGAGCGAGTAGCAGACAAGTTACGATTTTTGATCTCATTTTCATCTATACTCCTCCATTCTGGTTGTTACCTTCTTTGACTTCCATATTCTACGCTTTCGCAGATACAATGTCAATCAAAAACCGGTTTAATATGGATAGAAAACGCCATTCTGATCGGTTACGCCATCATCGCCAAACTGGTAGGTCATACCGCTTTCATCAACCCACTGTCCCTGGCTGTTTTTGTGAACGGTGATCCAGGTTCCGCCATCATCATAGAAGCCATTGGTATCGCCTTTACCATTATCGGCTGCCGGATTATCGATATTATTCTCGGTATCCGGTGCCTGTGTTTCCGGCTGCTGCACTACCTCTGTTTCCACTCTTGTCTCCAGATCCGGATGTGTTTCCGGTGTCTGCGTATCCTGGCTCTGATTCTGGTCATCCGATGCCTGATTCTGATCCTCTGCAGCTGAAGTCTGGGCAGAATCCTGACCTGCTCCCCGCTGTGTCTGATCCTGGGTCTGTTTTGTGCTGCTGTTCGTATCCCCACTGTGGCTGCCGCATCCTGTCATCAGAAGAGCCGATGAGAGGACTGCTGCTGCCATAAAATGTAATGCCTTATTTTTCATAATAATATTTACACTCCTTTATATCCCATTTTTATCCTGTTTTACCATTTGCTGAAATTGCCGTCGTTGTCTGTTGCCCCTTTTTCATCGAAAGTGTAGGTTTTTCCATCACTGCCGATCCAGTTTCCGTTTGCATCCTGTGTCGCTGTCTGATAGTTTCCATTGATATCATAGAAACCAATGACCATGCCATCACCTGAGGAACTTCCGGAATTGGATGAATTACCGGAACCGGCTGAAGAGTCTGTTCCTGCCGTTCCCTGAGGCGGATCGTAGTAATACTGTGTGCCGTTGGAATCTTCTACGCCGTTTTCCAGGAAAATATAAGAAGTTCCGTTATCATCACGCCAGCTGCCGTCCTCAGACGGATAAGCGTAGATCGTATTTCCGTTTGCATCAAAGAAATAGCGGTATTCTTCATCGGTCGATGCACCGGAAGAATCGCCTGTACTTTCGCCGGAAATGTTGTCTGCAGCACTGTCTTCTGTATTTTTCGGAGCAGAGCTGTTATCTGCATTGTCTGAAGATGCACTGCCGTCTGCCGAAGATCCGGAGTTTGCACCAGAATCTGTCTTTTTACTGTCATCATTTAAAACTTTGAAGCTGGTAACGGCACTTTTCACTGCCTGCTGCACCGTACTGTCACTGGATGTCAGTTTTGCCGTGATCGTATAACTCTCGGTGTCCGTATTGATCAGATACTTGATCAGATAAACGTAACCAAGATCTGCATCCTGCGTGGATGCAGCATAATAATAAAGCTCTGTACCATTGGTGCTGTCTTTTTTATATTCTACCTGAGAAAATGCATTCTCCTGGATATCGTTTAAAAGAGCAATCGCATCTTCCTGAGACTTCGGCAGATTCTTCTCCTTGATCTTTGACTTTTTGTGCGTGATCCGGATCGTGCCGACGCCTTCTTTCATAAATGCCCATTTATTCTCAATGCCTTCCTTTGTCGCTACCCATGCAGAATCCGGAAGATCAAAAGAAAATGAATTGCTCTCTGAGGTATATGTTGTAGCTGCTTCGGTCTGTGCAGTACTTTCGCTCTGAGCTGTCGTCTGTTTCGTCGTCTCCGTCTCAGATGCCTTTTTCTGGCAGCCGTTCATCATAAACATTGCGGCCATTCCGATTACCAGTAATGTCGCAATTTTCTTTTTATTATACATGAAAAATCCCCCTTTTCTCTCTGATTTTCAGTGTGTTTCAAGTCCACTCCCTTTTTCATTGTACAATGAAGATGCGGTTAATGTCAACTTTTCTTAACACTTCTTAACAAAATCTACATATTTGGCACACCCTGTGCCCTTCTCTGTTTCAGCTTTCGGATCACATGACAGTACGCCGGAATCAGGAAACAGTCTGCCATGATCCATGCCAGAGGACTGGCAAAACATACGCTTGCGAATCCCAGATACGGAACCATGATCACGCCGATAATGGCTCTTGCGATCATTTCCATGACACCTGCAAGGATTGCCAGACCGCTGAATCCCGCTCCCTGAATGGTAAAGCGAACCGCATTGACAAAAACAAGTGCAATGTAAAATCCGCTGTTTGCAAGAATAAACAGCACTGCATTATGTATGATCTCCGTTTCGGATGCATTTATGAACAGAAGCATCCAGTATTTTGCAGAAAAAAGCATGACCAGGAAAATCAGGATCGAGTATGTGATACCGATCAGAACGGATGCCTTTAATCCCTGACCGATACGCTCGATCTTGCCTGCCCCGACATTCTGTCCGGTGTAAGTTGCCATGGCCGAACCGATCGCATCAAACGGACACGCCAGGAACATCGAAAGCTTCGATGCCGCCGAAACCGAGGCAACGGCTGCCGAACCAAGTGTATTGATACCGGTCTGAAGCACGACACTGCCGATCGCTGTGATCGAATACTGAAGTCCCATCGGAATACCCATTTTACAGAGGATACCGATGTGTTTGCCATGCAATTTCCATTCTCCCGGCTCCATTTTCAGGATCGGGAACTTTGTCTTTATACACCACAGAGACAGTACCACGGAAAATGCCTGTGCAAGCAGTGTCGCAAAAGCCGGTCCACGAACGCCGAGTTTCAAAACCGTTACTGACAGGATATCAAATCCGATATTTGCCACTGCTGCCATCAGCAGAAAGATCAGCGGCGATTTGGAATCCCCAAGAGAACGGATGATCCCGGTCAGGAGATTGTAGGCAAGTGTGATCGGTATCCCTGCAAAAATGATAAAAATATAATCATATGCAAGATCCAGGATATCTGCCGGTGTCTTCATGGCGATCAGCACGCTGCGGCATAAAATACAGACTGTGATGCTCATGATCGCCGCAAAAAAAGCGGTCAGCCAGATGCTGTTTGCCACAAACCTTCTCATATCTTTATAATCTTTTGCCCCGTAACGCTGTGCGACCGGAATGACAAAACCATTGGCAAGTCCCATACAGAATCCGATGATCATAAAATTGATCGCCCCGGTAGAACCAACGCCCGCCAGTGCATCTTTTCCAAGGAACTGTCCTACAACGATCGTATCTACCATGTTATAAAACTGCTGCAGTAAAAACGTAAAAAACAATGGAATCGAAAATCGCATGATAATCTTCCAAGGTGTACCTTCTGTCAGATCTGTTGCTGTGTTTCTCATTTCCTTATTATCTCCATATTTTAAATTCCATTTTTTGCACAGATATCCGCCAGGCAGCATCTGTCACAGTAAGGCTTTGTTCTCGCTGTACAGACCTCTCTGCCATGATAAACGAGTCTGTGGCAGAAATCACTACCTTCTTTCGGTGGAATGATCTTCCAGAGTGCCATTTCGACTTTTTTCGGATCTTTGATCCCATCTACCAGACCGATACGGTTTGTCAGACGAATGCAGTGCGTATCCGTGACGATCGCAGGCTTTTTGAAAACATCGCCCATGATCAGGTTTGCACTCTTTCTTCCCACGCCCGGAAGCTTTAAAATCGCATCAAAATCACACGGCACTTTGCCGTCGTACTCATCACGCAGCATTTTCATGCATGCACTGATATCACGTGCCTTGCTTTTTCCAAGACCGCATGGCCTTACGATCGCCTCGATCTCTTCCGGTGTCGCTTCCGCAAGAGCATCTACATCCGGATATTTCGCATAGAGATCCTGAACCACAACATTTACCCTGGCATCCGTACACTGTGCCGCAAGCCGGACACTAACCAGCAGTTTCCATGCCGCATCATAATCAAGCGTACAGTCTGCCAGAGGATATTCCTTCTTTAAACGCTCGATCACTTCCAGCGCAAGCTGTTTTTTTGTCATATGTACCTCCTTATATATTTCCAAAAATCTTTTTGTACCCGTTATTTTATCACAAGAATCGCAGTAAGGATATTCCTTTTTTTTCGATTGTGCAACCCCTTTCTTTTATGGTAAGATAATAAGATGCCAGGGTCAAAAGCCTGAAACCACGATGTGCTTGCACAGGAGTGGTTT
>OGJY01002066.1_pt1 | contig 21325 bp, 20 predicted proteins | sample 1572231 | NCBI WGS metagenome assembly OGJY01 (sample SAMEA2582121, study PRJEB24529) | metagenome | biome: Human gut stool | place: China | collected 2011
AGGATAAAAGCAAAAATACGCTTTCTATAAAATCCAACCATTTCTCCGGTTGAACCTTTGCAAAAATACGTTTTTTTGTTCAATGTAACGCTCTTATTTGAGTATTTATTTCTTCAAAAGTAAGGCTTTTATTCCTTTCTAGCCGGAGAAAAATAAAAAAAGAGAGCCGAAGCCCTCTTATTTTTACTTATCGCTTAAAAATTGATTCTTAATCCTCTGAACTGTCGAAATCCCGATTCCTTGAAGTTTAGCAATATTTCGGACACTATACCCTTTCTTTAATAAGATAATAGTCTCCTTATATTCCTCTTTCTTCTTTTCCTCTGTTTTAGTTGAACCAGTTTTTCTACCTAGCTTACCTCCATTTGAGATATAATTTGCTCTGCCGGAATTTAAGCGATATTGGATATTACTCCGTTCTATGTTTGCCATTTCGGCTAGTACTGTCACCATGATACTAGCAATGGGATTAACTTCTCCGTTTGGCTGCAAAGTATATAACCCTAAATTTTGTATGTAAACCGATACTTTGGATTCATGTAGCATTTCCAGACTCCGTAATACTTGTAAAGTCGATCTACCAAGTCTACTTAATTCTGAAAGAAGCAAGAAATTCACAGATTCTCGTTTACAGTATTCCAAACATTCTCCTAGAATCTGCCTTTCCTCAATTTTCTTTGCACCTGAGATATGCTCTTCGTAGATATTCACTATTTCTATATTTTGTAACTTAGCATAATTTTCCAAATCCTTGATTTGCCTACTTGTGTCCTGTCTATCATTATTTGAACTGACACGAGCATAAATCACTGCTGTTTTATTTTTTGTTTCCATATTATTCTTTGATTAAATTGATAACACAAAAAGATGTATTCAAAACCTTCCATCAGATTTATTTGAACACATCCTTGATTTGAACACAAAAAGAGGATAACCACCGCAAAGCAGTTTCCTCTTTCATTTGATTAAATATGTCAGATTTTAATTTTTCTGATATTTACTCTTTTCTGATAAAATACTCTATTGCTGAATGAACGAGAATGTAGTAATCCTGATTCACCCTACATTGATTCTCCCACGGATTATAGAATTCTAAACATAGTTCCTTATATAATAAAGGTAGCTGTTTCTTGATCCGTCTTACTAACCAACCATAATTAAGTGGTCGGCTATTTTTCATTTTCTGTTTCCATTTCTCTATCGAGATCTGAGAACAAGTACACTCCAAATACATATTTATATATAAGGTAAGCATTGGTTTTCTATAATCTCTTTCAGGAGTTTTGCTACTTCGTGAGATGCTCTATTCCTGTCATCGTAGTATCTGCTTTCATCAGCTTGTACGTTAATCATCTCTCGTATTAGCCTGAATAATGACTGTTGCAGAGTTGGATGAAAGTACTTGATACTCTCGGCAAACTTCTTATAATCGAAACACATATCATTTAAAGCATTTTCTAATTCCATTGCTGCCTTAAATTCTCTACTGTTTTCCAATTCAAATCTTTCCATAACATTTCATTTAAAGTGTTTATTCTAATATAATTTTTACATTCGACTTAATTTCTATCCCCATTGGTTCACAACCGAACTGCTGACCGAAATAGCAGATGCAATTATTCAGTGGCATATTCCTGTAGAAATTAAGGACATCATCTTTACTAGCTGTATAATCAAATAGATGGTCTGTATCACCAAAATACCGACTGTTATCATCCATAAATACAGGACGATTCCAATCATCAATCCCTTTGAACTTTAATCTTAAATCTTTCATATCTGTTTTTTTAAGTTGTTTAAAAATAAAAAGAGGATACCACTGTTTTTATTAGTGATACCCTCTTCGGTATATATCTTTTTCTTATGACAAGAACCATGAAAAACTGTTATCTTCTCCAGTTAATGCCTTTTGAATTCCAATAGCTATATCCGTTGCATTCTGATTTCTTTCCAACCATTTATCAATATAACTCGACTTAGCCGCTTCATTTAATAACTGCATTAGCTGCCAACAAGATATACTACCTAATCCCCTTTCTCCAAAGTTTTCATTTGACACAAAGCCTTTGGTAGCTGCATTTATTTGCGAATCTCCTAAAAGGATTGTCGGTAGTTCTTTCTGTTCTGACAGTGGTAATACTTGATAAAGTCTTAGCCGACCTATTAATTGACAATACTGTTGAATTGTTAATCTAGTGTGTCCTAGATTCTCTAAAAGTCTTAGATTTACTTCTGGTTCAAAAGACGTGAATAGTTTTATTGCTGATTGGTATATATCCAAATCAGACATAGCTTCCAGTTTCTCTTTTAATCCATCACAAGTTAGCATGAGATTTGAACAAACCTTTACTCGGTAGCCGATGAATATTTTAAATTTCTCCGGACTTTTCCTTGAATAAAGATTTTCTTCGTGATAACTGCGTACACCGCCTATACAAAGATGTACTTCTTCTCCATTGAGTGTTTTACTTATGGATTTAATCTCAAAGCAAAATGCCATTCTTTGATAAAACAAAGTCTTTTCATCTTCTCTGAGTTCGCTTGCTTTTTTATGGAGGGCAGTCGGAATTCTGCCAATGACCGGATGTGATACCCGACACTCTATATTTCCTAATTGTTCTCCTAGAAAGCAATCATTTGCAGCCTGATAAACTTTTTCTATAAAGTTCTGATGGCTGATTGTTAATGAATTGTCCCCAAAAACGGGAACAACACATTTGTTCTTAAGTTCTTTCAATGTGATTTCATTGGTATTACTTTCTATGAAATGAGGATGATCTTCTTCAACCATTACGTTTGGTTCTACTATAACTGTATCTTCTATTTCTTGATCTAATATATTTCTTCTCATTACTCCCATCCCTGTTTGTGGGATGATACTTAAATTTGTTTCCATTTTATTCGATTTTTAATTTGTTTCTTACTCTGTATTTGTTTTTGAGACCTTCTTCTTCAAAAGGTTTCTAAATTTCTTTCCATTTTTAAGCGTACATAGTACGACCTCAAAAACGATAATCAGACCTGTTTCGATCTTCTCGAATTTAGTCATGATCATTCTTCTGTTTTAAATCCAACCGGATTTACCTTTTTTTGAGTTCTTCTCTTAATAAAAGATTCTATGAACTCAAACGCTTCTAGTAAATGGGCAAGTAACCCGATAAACTTTACTACTTCAATAATCAATTTTACTTTTTTCATTGTTATTTCTCCTTATTCTTTAATTGTTAATAATTTGTTTTTTTATTCATTAATAAGGCGATCAAAGGAGTATAGGAGGTATGTCAATCGATGAGAAGAAAAAATAAAGAGAGCCTTTAGCTCCCTGATTGGGAAAGAATATAGATACGAGAAAATCCCCACTTCCGGCATATAATTAATGCTGAAAATAGGGATTTAGTCTCTCGGTGGTAATGTTTTGTCTTTAAAATTATTACACCGTTTATATGTTTTTTATTTATTCTTTCTCATATATTAGGTTTTGGGATGATTTAAATCGTAGATAAATAGTTAGATTGTAAGCCTTCGGTGAGCTCTAGAGAATCGCTAATAGATGTGATTACCAAGTTGCCGTATTATACAAAAGACAAGAGAGAAGGCCTGAAAAGTTACTACCCAATTACTGGAAACATAGAAACTCCAAAAAACTCTAATAATACTCTAATGAAAAACATATTATAAACAGAGAATCGCTATAGACTTATTAGATTGATATAGCGAATCTCTGTTTATACAGGTACTTTATCGAGGGCTTACTGCTGTCATACTAATGCCACTACTGTGCATAAAAAATCGACTAGCAAATAGCGTGTTATGATATATATATTAAAAAGGGCAATGGTTTAGCAACGTACTATTTACTTTAAAATTCTTAGCATCGCATCGTTTCAATAACCTAACATAAAAATAATGCTTAATTTGATAAGAACAAAAGAGTTCGTTAAATCAAGCTTTTACTATTTAGAATATATCTATCACATTCTATCCTTTCATAGCATTTACACATAATATTCTGTTTCAAATAATATCTCATGAATTATTCAAGTATTTCTACTATTGTTTTCATCACGGCATTCGCAATATTGTAATAATATAGTAATCATAGAGGCTTCTTAAGATATTTACAATCGGTTTTTATATCAATACAATCTATAAACTCAACATCACTTATCTTCTTTTCCATACCGAGCTTAAAAGTAATGTTTGAAGTATAGAAAATATCAAAATGATGTAAAGGATGCGTATGTTCTTTCCCTTTTTCTTTGGCATTTTTATATCCATCAGGATCTATGTCATACCTTATATACCCATCCTCCATTAATAATAGGTTTCTCATTAATATCCAAAAATCTTTATTGTAATTTGATTCCAGAGAATCAATCTCATCAGCGAAATCCATTGAATGACTGCTATGGAATGATTTGTTTTTAATAGTAGAAATGACATTTGATATTAATTCATGATCCACTTCTAACTCAACTCCTTCCTTTTGAAAGATAAATTTTAATTTATTTGCTTCTTCATTTACTGTAAAAGGGAAAATTATAGAATATATTTTATCCTCTTTGCAGAAGAACAATCGACTCATCTTATCAACGACCAGAATTATTTTTTTGAATGATAATTCTTCTGTTTTATTTTCGCTATAATATTCCACTAATATATGTCGAGTTGCCTCCATTAATATTTCCAATATTTCAACCTTAGTATTAATTAGGTGACGAGGAAAAAATGAAGCACAGACCTGTTGATTTAATTTGAATTCATATTTTTTCATTTTGTGTAAAATCCTTTAACCGACTTTATGAATTTAACAGTTCTATCTCTGTCAAACTTATCTATTTCCGTTTTACTTAGAGCATCTTCAATGCTGCTTTTTACAACATTATCAGTAATCTTCAATTCATTGAAGATATTATTAAGAAAATCTTTATAAGACAGTGTTTCAGTCTTTTTCATCATGATCAATCTTTTTACTATACTTTCTTTTTCTTTTTCTGTTGGTTCTATAGTTTTAATGCATCTTTCTTTATTTATGACTGCCAATCCTTGCTCCTGAATTGCTAATCCTTTATCATCAGTCACAAGTAAGTATGACTGTATAAATGAACGAGTTAGCATTGTGTATAATATATTACGATATTTATATGTATCTTGTATGTTTCCTGTTATACAGATTACAAATGGGAACTCTAATCCTTTCACATTGTTAGGATTAGTAATATAGAGAGAATCTTTTTGAGGATTTTTTGATTCATAACCTCTATTGACACTCCAGCCAATTTGCTTATTTATTGCATTTGCTAATGCATCTATATAATCATATATGCTTTTCTTATCATCTAATATAATAATTGCAATGTCATGAGGCTCTACTGTTATATGAGTGCTCTTTATCTTTTTGATAATTTCAATAACACTGTTTACTTTGGTCGTTTTTTGTATTATCATACTTGGAAAATCATCTACATCTAAATCTTCGAATCGCCTTATAGGTTCTCTTGATAAATGAACTTCTCTCTTTTCAAATCTCTCCATCTTATATCCAATGGTTTCCCAATACGAATCCTCAAACCAGTTAAGTTTTTTCTTTTCAAACAATCCCATACCTATCGCATGGGCAAACATTAATGTTCGCGGATCTGTCCGATAGCATCTATTTAATATAATATCAACATTAAGTTCTGATTTCTCTGCTGTTTCAAAAATATCTTGAAATATGTCTCCTGCGATATATACTTTTCTTTTAGCTACTTTTTCACAAAGAGCAAAAAAAACATCTGGAAAATCTTGTCTTTCATCAATTAAAATATAATCAAAAGCATATTCAAATTCATCTTCTGGAATTTTATTAATATGCTCAAGTGCTTGTGTAAATATAGTGCTATAACTAGTAAAAGCACTCCACCTCAAAAAAGGTATATTATAGAAATGGCATAAATAACTATATATTCCTGAATTTTTATCTCTTGCACTTCCCCATGCACGATTTACCCATAAACGGGAATCCCACTCAATTTGTTTTTCAACTTTCATGAAATTAAAAAAATGAGGTATTCTCTCTTGTAATGAGTTTGATAAAGCTATATTATGGCAAGTGAAAAATATTTTAGAATTATTGTCAGATAAATACAATTCTTTTAACTTGTGCAACAATAATTCTGTCTTTCCAGTTCCAGATAATCCTTGAATAGAAACAGTTTTGTTAGGAAATTCTTTATAAATAAATCGGGTTTGATCTCCATCAAATAGGATAATATTTTTCTTTACTTTATCAAGAAGAGTATCTGGGGATTCAATTCCAATTTTTTCTATATCATTTATACTGCCTATGAGTAATGATATAAGTAATTCCCCTAATCTTTGATAGTGTTCATCCAATTTGTGCTTTTCAAGAAGTTCTTGAATACTCATAGTTGAAATGAAATTTTCTCTAGCCGTTAAGTTCTTTTTCCATTCACGAGGTCTTCCAATATGATCTTTGTATTCAAATTTATCGGATATAGAGTTTAAGTCTTCAATAAAATCATTGTAATATTCATTGAAATCTTCTTGCAATTCTTCTCCTCCCAAATTTAAGAAAATAATTTTATGCTTTGGGGACAAAATTACAATTGAATTCTTTGCGTAATCATAGTCATATTTTTCGCCTAAAGGAGATGTTATTAAATATAGTTGCTGATTAGGATTTTCTTTAGCAAAAGTTTCAAACCTGCTAATAATCTCTTTATTGAGATCATTTTCTTTTACATGATTATAAAAAAGACTAGTCATTCTATTACTGTTTTATATTATTAACCTTTCATTTATGTTTTGACTATTTCAACATATACTATTAAGAGATAATAGCAACTTACTATATTACAAACACAAGGAGCTATGCGAAATTAGCTTAAATAGTCAAACACAAATATAGATATTTTTTCTTCTCCGTATATACTTTGATAGAAATTTGTACTTTTTTAGAGGTCGCAAGTACTATAGACCTTTGTATTTTTTATTAAAAGAAGCATAAAAAGCAAGAGATTTTTATGCTTCTTTTAAATTCAATAGTTCGTTAAACTTTCAATTAACATTTATGCGGCAATAGCCGCAAATTTAATACTCTCTTCCCATAGCTTTCGATTTATTTCCTCGTCAGGCTTAATTCCTCATATGGAAATAAATCGTTGCATGAGAAAAATGTTATGAGACAGCACCTTTACAGATGCCATTAATAACACTGTCCCCTTTTCCAAAGCTTTCGCTTTTGCCAGATTCACACAAGTTAATGCAGCGTTAAAATGGAAATACAGTTTATTCAAATCTCTACTTTGACAGTCGATCAGTCCTGTAAACTGCTTGGCTAGAATCAGGGAAAAGAACTATTTGAGCAAGTGGACATAGCCGCTTAGCTATATCATCAATTTTATAACGACTATTGTAAATTATTGTATGTTTCTATATATTATCACCATTCTAGAACTTAAACTCTATGTTTTTATTAGACATTTGGATTTTGTAAAAAGGCTGCTCTTCATGAGATAAAAGAGATTAAAAAATCAGATGAAAGATTACTTTTCTTATTGCTACACTGACAGGATGAAACATATTTATTATGCTTCTTATTAATCTTGCTATCTTCATTGAAAGTCTGATTAGTTGCCTCCTTGTTTTCTATTCTGATCAATTGCTATTATTCTTTCACTGGATTGAATATCTTGTTCCTGAACTTCACGTTGTTCGGATATAGAGTTATTTTGGTAGTTGAGTGATTCCACTTGTTGGCGGTTATAGCTGAATATTTTATCAAAACTCAGTTTTATATATTAAAAAAAATAGGCAAAAGCACTTTTAACTATTCTGTTTTTTGGTGTTCTTATGATTAGTAAGCGGTGACAGTCTCTTTTTGTTAGTTTGGTCTTTCCGGCTCACAATCAAATGACAGTGCATATTCAATTCGTTATTGATACTACTATGACAAAAATAATTTGCACCATAGAACTTGATGTCTGCTACAGATAGTTCTTTATTGAAGTTCTTGGTATATTCAGGGATAAATACCTCATGGATATAATGTTTCTTTGCTTCGGCTTGTTCCTGCTCTGTATTCCCCATTGCTCAAAATTCACTATCCTATGGACTGATGTGGATAGCGTAAGACTTAGCATCTGTTTTTTGTAGAGTATCTTTTATTGAGGATGGGGGTGAAAGCGGGATGATATATTATGTTCTCTTTTTATCATGATATCGGTTAAAAAAACGTTTTTTTGGTGCTAGTAAACTAATTGATGAGTTAAAGTAGTATAAATTCAAAACTCTTTTAATGGGGAATAGAATGGGGGAATAAAGAGATTGGTAAAAAGAAAAAGCTCTGAAAATCAGAGCTTTAAATCTTGTGTATGTGGAGCGTATCGGACTCGAACCGATCACCTCGACACTGCCAGTGTCGCGCTCTAGCCAGATGAGCTAACGCCCCATTTTTATGCCACTGATATAACGTTTGTCAACGTTTTGCTTTTGTTGGCGCAAATATAATGGAATATTCTGAAATAATTGCTATGTTTGCGGAAAATAATTTATTGAAAGGACAGATGATATGCTGATTTATAATACAACTTTTCAGGTGGACGATGCTGTTCACGATAATTTTTTGATTTGGATAAAGGAAAACTATATACCTGAAGTACAGAAACACGGGACGTTGAAAGCACCGCGTATCTGTCGGATACTGAGTCATCGGGACGACGGAAGTTCTTATTCTCTGCAATGGGAAGTAGAGAGTAGTGGATTGCTGCATCGCTGGCACATGGAACAGGGAGTGCGGCTGAATGACGAACTTACGAAAATATTCAAGGATAAAGTAGTCGGTTTTCCGACATTGATGGAGATAGTAGAGTGATTCAACCGGTAAAAGAAAAGATTATTTTGGGTATAGACCCCGGTACGACCATCATGGGATATGGAGTCTTGCGCGTGAAAGGGACTAAGCCTGAGATGATCGCGATGGGAATTATCGATTTACGTAAATTTGCCAATCATTATCTGAAGCTGCGGCATATTCACGAACGGGTATTAAGTATCATCGAAAGCTATCTGCCTGACGAACTGGCTATCGAAGCTCCTTTTTTCGGCAAGAACGTACAGTCCATGTTGAAGTTGGGACGTGCTCAGGGAGTGGCGATGGCAGTGGCATTGAGCCGTGATATTCCGATCACAGAATATGCTCCTTTGAAGATCAAGATGGCTATAACCGGAAACGGACAGGCATCAAAGGAACAAGTAGCGGATATGCTGCAGCGTATGCTGCATTTTCCCAAAGAAGAGATGCCTACCTTTATGGATGCGACGGACGGTTTGGCGGCAGCCTATTGTCATTTTCTGCAAATGGGACGTCCGGCAATGGAAAAAGGATATAGCAGTTGGAAAGATTTTATTGCGAAAAATCCCGATAAAGTAAAATAAACCCGCAATGAAAGAGGCTGGGAGTGAGAAAAGTAATAAACAAGTAAGTGCGAAGGTAGTGTGAGTACCGCAGGGGAGGTTTAGTATGAAAATGGGAACCAATTATTTAGCGATATTAGGGGTGACTACGGTGACGACAGTAATGAGTTGTACTACTGCGAAAAAGGAATATAGGTCTTATGAATTATATCCGGTCCGTACAGGAAGTCTGATTGAAATGGAGTATACACCGGAGGCAACGAAGTTTACTCTTTGGTCGCCTACGGCAGATGAAGTACGTCTGATGCTTTATGAGGCAGGCGAGGGCGGACATGCCTATGAAACGGTAAAGATGCAGTCGGGGGAAGAAGGAACCTGGACAGCTGTGGTAAGTAAGGACCTTATTGGCAAGTTCTATACTTTCAATGTGAAGATCGATGACAAGTGGCAGGGAGATACTCCCGGAATAAACGCCCGTGCTGTCGGAGTAAACGGGAAGCGGGCCGCTATTATCGACTGGCAATCCACCAATCCGGACGGTTGGGAGAGTGACACCCGACCTCCTTTGAAGTCTCCCGCCGATATGATTATTTATGAGATGCACCACCGTGACTTTTCGGTCGATTCTACTTCAGGAGTGAAGAATAAAGGAAAATATCTGGCACTGACCGAACATGGAACGATGAACTCCGACAAGTTACTGACAGGTATCGACCATCTGATCGAACTGGGCGTGACACACGTGCATCTGCTTCCTTCTTTTGATTACGCTTCGGTAGATGAAACCAGACTGAATGAAAATTCGTACAACTGGGGATATGATCCGCAAAACTATAATGTACCCGATGGTTCCTATGCCACTGATCCCTATCAGCCCGCCACTCGTGTGAAAGAATTCAAGCAGATGGTACAGGCACTGCACAAAGCTGGTATCCGTGTGATAATGGATGTGGTGTACAATCATACATTCAATACCGATGAGAGTAACTTCGAGCGCACCGTTCCCGGTTATTTCTATCGCCAGAAAGAAGATAAAACCTTGGCAAATGGCTCAGGCTGTGGTAACGAGACTGCCAGCGAACGCCTTATGATGCGTAAGTTTATGGTAGAATCCGTCCTTTATTGGATAAAAGAATATCATGTTGACGGCTTCCGGTTCGACTTGATGGGAATTCATGACATCGAAACGATGAACGAGATACGGAAGGCTGTGAATGCGGTCGATCCTACCATTTGCATTTACGGAGAGGGGTGGGCTGCCGAGGCGCCTCAGTATCCGGCTGACTCCTTGGCAATGAAGGGAAATATAGCACAGATACCCGGAGTTGCTGTCTTTTCTGACGAGCTGCGTGACGGGCTTTGCGGACCTGTAGGCGATAAGCGCAAAGGAGCTTTTCTTGCCGGAATTCCGGGAGGGGAGATGAGCGTAAAGTTCGGCATAGCAGGCGCTATCGAGCATCCGCAAGTACAGTGCGATTCGGTTAATTATACTCAAAAGCCGTGGGCGAAACAGCCTGTGCAAATGATCAGTTATGTTTCCTGTCACGACGGGCTGTGTTTGGTAGACCGACTGAAGGCAAGCATGCCGGACATCACTCCCGAACAACTTATACGTCTCGATAAACTGGCACAGACTGTGGTCTTTACTTCACAAGGTATCCCGTTTATTTACGCCGGAGAAGAAATCATGCGTGATAAGCAAGGCGTGGACAATAGTTATAAGAGCCCGGATGCAGTGAATGCCATCGACTGGCGGCGCAAAACCACCAACGGAGATGTCTTCATGTATTATAAACGATTGATCGATCTGCGTAAATCTCATCCGGCCTTCCGCATGGGAGATGCAGGACAGGTTCGAAAACATCTGGAATTTCTTCCTGTGGAAGGAAGCAACCTGATTGCTTTCCGTCTGAAAGACCATGCAAATGGAGATCATTGGGAAGATATCATCGTCGCATTTAATTCTCGTCCTACTCCTGCCAGGCTTACTATTCCGGTTGGTAAATATACAGTGGTATGTAAAGACGGAGTGATAGATGTACGTGGATTAGGCATACAAAACGGACCGGAAGTTATTATTCCCGGTCAGTCAGCTTTGATTTTATATAAGTAAATTCAGTCTTTTGATAATCGAACAGAATAGAAGAATATGATTCAGAATACATTCAACATGGCGGGGGGCGTGGCACGCAACCCGCTTGTGCGTTTAGCTGCACCCATCACGGCAACGATTTCAGCCGGAGAACACATTGCAATTGTAGGGCCCAACGGGGGAGGAAAAAGTCTTTTTGTCGATACGCTGATCGGTAAATACCCATTGCGTGAAGGGACGCTGCAATATGATTTTTCTCCTTCTGCCACCCAGACCGTCTATGATAATGTGAAGTATATCGCTTTCCGTGACACTTATGGGGCTGCGGATGCTAATTATTACTATCAGCAACGCTGGAACGCCCACGATCAGGACGAAGCGCCCGATGTTCGTGAAATGCTGGGAGAAATTAAGGATGAACAACTGAAACAAGAACTATTTGAACTTTTTCGCATAGAACCGATGCTTGATAAGAAAATAATTCTTCTCTCCAGTGGCGAACTGCGTAAGTTCCAGCTGGCCAAAACTCTGTTGACGGCTCCCCGTGTATTGATTATGGATAATCCGTTTATCGGGCTGGATGCACCTACCCGCGAGTTGCTGTTCTCTTTACTCGATCGTTTGACAAAGATGTCGTCCGTACAGATTATTCTGGTATTGTCAATGCTGGATGATATTCCTTCATTTATTACCCACGTAATTCCTGTGGATAAAATGATGGTGTACTCCAAAATGGAACGTGAGGCCTATCTGGAAGCTTTTCGTTCTAGGGATGTAGCTGTTTCTTTTGATGAGTTACAGCAACGTATCGTTGATTTGCCCTATGGTGGCAATAATTACGATTCTGATGAAGTGGTCAAATTGAATAAAGTCAGCATCCGGTATGATGACCGCACTATTCTGAAAGAGCTCGACTGGACGGTGCGACGTGGTGAGAAATGGGCATTGAGCGGTGAAAACGGAGCCGGAAAATCTACTTTGTTAAGCCTTGTCTGTGCGGATAATCCACAATCATATGCTTGTGACATCAGTCTTTTCGGGCGGAAGCGGGGTACAGGGGAGAGTATTTGGGAAATTAAAAAGCATATTGGCTATGTAAGTCCGGAGATGCATCGTGCTTATCTCAAAAATCTGCCGGCCATTGAAATCGTGGCCAGTGGGCTTCATGACAGCATCGGGCTGTACAAACGTCCCCAACCGGAACAAATGGCCATCTGCGAGTGGTGGATGGATATATTTGGTATTGCGGAATTGAAAGACAAACCTTTTCTGCAACTTTCCAGTGGAGAACAACGGCTGGCATTGCTGGCACGTGCTTTTGTGAAGGACCCTGAGCTGCTGATTCTAGATGAACCGCTTCACGGTCTGGATACTTACAACCGTCGTCGGGTAAAGAAGATTATTGAGGCTTTCTGTCATCGCAAAGACAAGACGATGATTATGGTGACTCACTACGAATCAGAGTTGCCGGGCACTATTACAGACCGTATTTTCCTGAAGAGAAACCGATAAAATGGACTGTTGTCTGAAAAATAATGTTTAGCTCTGCCATTCCGAACTTAGTGAGGGATGACAGAGCTATTTAAAAGAGATTTCTTTAATTAATTGGATGGGTGAACCAAAAGCAGGACCCTTTTCCTGGTTCTGATTCCACACCGATTTTCCCTCCCAGTTGCGTGACGATACTTTGGCAGATAGACAGTCCGAGTCCCGTACCGGGAATAAAACTGTTGAGCTTTACAAATCGGGTGAAGATAGCTTCCTGTTTTTCCGGCTCTATCCCCATTCCCGTGTCCTGAACGGAGAATTTCACTTCGTTTCCGTCTATTTGGTAGTCGATGGTGATATTTCCTTCGGAAGTGAATTTTAATGCGTTAGTCACAAAGTTCAGTAATACCTGATAAAGTCTGTTCTTGTCACTGGTGAACGTCAGTTCGGGTAAATTATCTTTCAGGCGGAGTTCTACTTGCGGACTAGTTTTCATTTGTATAGCCTGAAACAGATCGTTACAAAGCTGTTTCGCATTCACCCTTTCAGGAATAATGTCGAAAGTTTCCGCTTCGATTTTCGATAAGTCGAGGATATCGGAAATAAGCTGAAGCAACAACTTGTTATTATCTTCTATGATCGTGATATACTGATGCTTTTCTTCCTGATCCTCCGCCTCTTCCAGCATACTTGAGAAACCGACGATCGCATTGAGCGGAGTACGTATCTCGTGACTCATGTTGGCAAGGAAGGCAGATTTTAAACGATCCGCTTCTTCGGCTTTCTCTTTGGCTTTGATAAGCATTTGCTCGGTTTCTTTTAGCTGGGTAATATCAAAGTTGATACACAGCATTTCGATGACATTATCCTGCGGTCGGTAGTTGCGGACCAACACATTCACCCGTGTCCACGTATAACTTCCGTCGGCTCTGCGGATACGTACATCCCTGCATAATTTCGTACTTTCGCCTTTGACCACTTTCGCCAGAAAGTCGAGCATAACAGCCCGGTCCTCCGGATGAAAGTGAGAATGGATACCGATAATTTCCGGTAGGGGCGTGCCTTCCTCTTCTCCTACATTTTTATACCAGCTGCTTAAGGCATAACCATTGCGGCTTAACGCATCAAAATGAGCGTATCCAACCTTGGCATAATCTCCTACCAGTTCAAAGAAATTTTTAAATTCCTGAATTTTGTTGTAGGCGATGGTGTTTTCCGTCTTATCTACGTTTATCAACAGATAATTGATGGGCTGCCGGTCATGATCATAGAGTGTTGTTATTCTTGTTGTCAGATTAATGAAACCGGATGTTTTTTCCGATTCATAATATCCTTTGATTTTTGAAAAATCATATTGGAAGGTGAATTCAACCTCTTCATTATCTCTGATCTTTAGCTTTATTTCTTCGGGTAGTGCCGGATTCTCAAAGATATTGATACCAATAACTTTTTCTTTATGGGTGATATGGAACATTTCCAGTTCCTTTTTATTCAAGTCAAGCAGATAACCGTCTTTATTATACAGTTCAATGCCGACGGGAAGGTTTTTATAGATATTGTGCAGGATACGTTCACTGTTTTGCAGTGCCTGATAGGCGGAAGCCATGTGGGGACCATCTTGAGTTTCTGCTATTCCGTATATTTTGGTGTTTCCTTCCTCATCAGTTTCCTGAAAGCATATTTTACTGCGAATCCATACTTCCCCGTGGGGAGTATGGAGCAGGTACACCTCCTCAATGCTCTGTTGCAATTTATCGAAAGAGTAGCTGGTAGTATGGTGCTGATCCTCCCTTAGAATACGTTTATTGAAATCTTCAAAACTGATCACTCCGTCTTCGTCTATCCCGAGTAATCGGGAGATAAACTCGGAACATACATAACTTTCTGTTTTTAAGTCCGCTTCCCACCATCCCATATTCGCTTTATTCAGCAGTTTTTGCAGGAATGTGTATTCTTTCTGTTTGCTTGTTTCCAATGTCTGACTTGTTTTAACTGGCGGTTGAATATTCATTTAGTCCGTAAAAATAATCATTTTTATTGAATTCTTTTCAATAAACCATCACTTTTAGGTATTGATACCTGCTGATTCTTTCGTGAACTTTGTAGAGAAACAAAATGTTGTATATATAAAAAGATGAAAGGAGATCATTAAGAATGAAAAAGATAGTATTACTTCGTCATGGAGAAAGTGCTTGGAACAAAGAAAACCGTTTCACAGGTTGGACGGATGTAGACTTGACGGAAAAGGGAGTTGCCGAAGCGGAAAAGGCGGGCGTTACGTTGAAGGAATATGGCTTCAACTTCGATAAAGCCTATACTTCTTATCTGAAGAGGGCAGTCAAAACCTTGAACTGCGTGCTTGATAAAATGAATCTGGACTGGATTCCTGTCGAGAAGAGCTGGCGTCTGAATGAGAAGCATTACGGCGACCTGCAAGGACTCAATAAGGCGGAAACAGCTGAGAAATACGGAGAAAAGCAAGTGCTGATATGGCGCCGCAGTTATGATATTGCTCCCAATCCGCTTTCCGAAAGCGATTTGAGAAATCCGCGTTTCGATTTCCGCTATCACGAAGTACCCGATGCGGAATTGCCGCGTACCGAATCATTAAAAGATACCATCGACCGTATTATGCCGTACTGGGAGTCGGATATATTTCCGGCTTTAAGAGATGCGCATACCTTGCTGGTTGTCGCGCACGGCAATAGTCTGCGAGGTATCATCAAGCATTTGAAACATATTTCTGATGAAGATATCATCAAACTGAATCTTCCTACTGCCGTTCCTTATGTATTTGAGTTCGACGAGAACCTGAATGTTGCCAACGATTACTTCCTGGGCAATCCGGAAGAAATTCTTAAGCTGATGGAAGCGGTAGCCAATCAGGGGAAGAAAAAATAGCAGGCTTCATCGCCTGTATATAAATTGTTATACATTAAAAAAATAAAGTTATGAGTAAAGTAGTTGATTTATTAGGAGATAAGACCAGTTATTATCTGGACCATACCTGTAAGACCATTGATAAGTCGTTGATTTATATACCTTCACCGGATACTATTGATAAAGTCTGGATTGATTCGGACCGAAACATTAAAGTATTGAATAGCCTGCAAACCCTTTTAGGGCATGGACGCTTGGCAAATACGGGTTATGTGTCCATTCTTCCTGTCGATCAGGATATTGAGCATACAGCCGGCGCATCCTTTGCACCGAATCCCATTTATTTCGATCCGGAGAATATTGTGAAGCTGGCTATCGAAGGAGGCTGTAATGCAGTAGCTTCCACATTCGGTATTCTAGGATCAGTCGCACGTAAATATGCGCACAAAATACCTTTCGTGGTAAAGTTGAATCACAATGAGCTACTGACTTATCCGAATACATACGATCAGGTATTGTTCGGCACGGTGAAAGAAGCTTGGAATATGGGAGCTGTAGCAGTAGGAGCAACCATTTATTTCGGTTCGGAACAGAGTCGCCGCCAGTTGGTAGAGATTGCTGAGGCTTTCGAATATGCTCACGAGCTTGGTATGGCTACCATTCTGTGGTGTTATTTGCGTAATAGCGATTTCAAGAAGGGAGCTATCGATTATCATGCTGCTGCCGACCTTACCGGACAGGCTGACCGTTTGGGAGTTACCATCAAAGCGGACATTGTGAAGCAGAAACTTCCTACCAATAATGGTGGTTTCAAAGCGATTGGTTTCGGAAAGACAGATGAACGCATGTACACGGAACTCACATCGGAACACCCGATTGATCTCTGTCGTTATCAGGTGGCAAATGGTTATATGGGACGTGTCGGATTGATCAATTCCGGTGGAGAATCTCATGGGGCTTCCGATTTGCGTGATGCGGTCATTACAGCAGTTGTCAATAAGCGTGCCGGTGGTATGGGATTGATCAGCGGACGTAAAGCCTTCCAGAAGCCGATGAATAAGGGTGTCGAATTATTAAACGCTATTCAGGATGTCTACCTCGATCCGGCAATAACCATTGCCTGATCTAGGAAAGATGAGAAATAATTCTTATCTTTGACTACCAGATAGTTAACCATTAAAAAATAGAATTATGAAGTTTTTTATTGACACAGCCAATTTGGAGCAGATTCAGGAGGCGTATGACCTCGGAGTACTTGACGGAGTGACTACCAATCCTTCGCTGATGGCGAAAGAAGGCATTAAAGGTACGGAGAATCAGCGTGAACATTACATTAAAATATGTAAGATTGTCAATGCTGATGTAAGTGCGGAAGTAATAGCAACGGATTATGAAGGGATGATCCGCGAAGGGGAAGAGCTTGCCGCACTCAATCCGCACATTGTTGTCAAGGTGCCTTGTATTGCTGATGGTATCAAAGCTATCAAGTACTTTACAGAAAAAGGAATCCGGACCAATTGTACATTGGTGTTTTCCGTCGGGCAGGCATTGCTGGCTGCAAAGGCCGGAGCGACTTACGTTTCGCCTTTTGTCGGACGCCTGGATGATATTTGCGAAGACGGGGTAGGGCTTGTCGGTGATATTGTACGTATGTATCGCACCTATGATTACAAGACTCAGGTATTGGCGGCTTCTATCCGCAATACGAAGCACATCATCGAGTGTGTGGAGATGGGAGCAGATGTGGCTACCTGTCCGTTGAGTGCTATCAAAGGGTTGTTGAATCATCCGCTGACTGATTCGGGATTGAAGAAATTTTTGGAAGATTATAAAAAGGTGAATGGATAATTGGGTTTGAGAAACTAAATTTTCTCAAAGAATTTATTTTAAAGGGGCTTCTGACATAAAATATGTCAGAAGTCCTTTTTTAGTAATTTTAATATAGTCAAACAAGATAAAACTAAGATATCGTGTTTATTCATCTTACTTTGTAGGTTGTAATAAAACTAGTGATGTAAATAATGAATAAAAATGGATTTAGTCGTTGTGCCGATATCTATATCGGCCGTTTGCGCGAGGAGGGCCGCTATTCTACGGCGCATGTCTATCAGAACGCGCTTCTTTCTTTTAGCAAGTTTTGTGGTGTCCATAGTGTGTCTTTCCGTCAAGTCACCCGTGACCGCCTTCGCCGTTACGAACAGCATCTTTACGCATGTGGTCTGAAGCCCAATACGATTTCCACGTATATGCGTATGCTTCGTAGTATCTACAATCGTGGTGTGGAAGCGGGTAGCGCTCCTTATGTCCACCGCCTGTTTCATGAGGTCTATACGGGAGTGGACGTTCGTCAGAAAAAGGCGCTTCCCGTCGTCGCACTTCGCAGGCTTCTTTATGAAGACCCCCATTCTGACCGTCTCCGCCGTACCCAGGCTATCGCCGCTCTGATGTTCCAGTTCTGCGGGATGTCTTTCGCTGATCTGAGCCATTTGGAGAAATCCGCTCTTGATAGCAACGTGCTGCGCTACAATCGTGTCAAGACGAAGACTCCCATGAGCGTTGAGGTTCTGGACAGCGCACAGGAGATGCTCGAGCAGCTCCGTAACCGGCGGTCTCCCCGTCCCGGCTGTCCCGACTACCTTTTCGGCATCCTTCAGGGAGATAAGAAAAGGAAGGATGAGAAAGCTTACCGTGAATACCAGTCCGCTCTCCGGAGATTCAACTACTGCCTGAAATCCCTGGCAAAGCGGCTGCGTCTCAACTTCCCCGTGACTTCCTACACGCTGCGCCATTCTTGGGCTACTACTGCCAAGTACCGTGGTGTCCCTATCGAGATGATCAGCGAGTCGCTTGGGCATAAGTCGATCAAGACCACGCAGATTTATCTGAAAGGCTTTGAGCTGAAAGAGCGTACGGAGGTAAACCGGATGAATTTGTCTTACGTTAAGAGGTGCGGTTCTGGCCTGTATGTGTGATTTAGAATCCTGATATACAGTGTTTATGGGTGTGTGTTACTTCTTAGGTAACGGAATGATTCATGGCGCAAAGATGGACATATTTATGAAAATACGCAAACAAAAATGAAATTAATTTCTTAAAATGAATCAAAAGTCGGCATAACAGACGGAAAATGACAATATCCGTGTTATGTCTTTTTTTATTCCAATTTATGAAAGACACCTTCACTTCTGCCTTATTTCCTGAATACCAGTCCTCTTCCGATGTTTTCGTTGAAAAAAGTTCCCTGTTTCGCTTGTCCTTTGTTTGTGAGTTACCTAAGAAGTAACGGATAAACATGGGGTAAAAAAACATGATTTTAAGAAAAAAGAAATCACTCAATGCTGGGCCTATTTATGGGACAGGGGAAGGCGTAGCACACTCAAAACGCTGGTATGTTGCTTTGGTTCGGATGCATCATGAAAAGAAGGTTTCCGAGCATCTGGACAAGATGGGTATCGAGAATTTCGTTCCCGTTCAACAGGAATTCCACCAATGGAGCGACCGTCGCAAGCAGGTCACCTCCGTCTTGCTTCCTATGATGGTCTTCGTACACGTTGACCCTAGGGAACGCATGGAAGTCCTGAGTTTTTCTACTGTGAGCCGTTACATGGTGATGCGCGGCGAGAGTAGTCCTGCCGTAATTCCTGACGAGCAGATGGCCCGTTTCCGTTTCATGCTTGATTATTCTGAAGAATCGATCAGCATGAACAGTGCCCCTTTGGCCCGTGGCGAAAAGGTCCGCGTGATTAAAGGCCCCCTGACGGGTCTTGTTGGCGAACTGGTTAATGTGGATGGCAAGAGTAAGATCGCCGTTCGCCTGAATATGCTGGGATGTGCCTGTGTGGATATGCCTGTCGGTTATGTAGAGCCTATTATGGCGGCTGTTTAAGGCGCGGGATATGGATGCTGTTATTTTACAGGAAAACATAGAGGGTTTATTAAATTTGGTACGCATGCTGCTTCCTGGTGGGGGGAGTGCAGGCTGCGTGTATCTGGATGAGCTTTCCGCCTTACAACGATCCATCCACAAACAGATAAACGATTTATATTCACAACGGGGGAAGACACCGGAACAGGATGCTACCCTGTGTTTGGCCATCCTTCAGGGATATAATGTGTCGATGTACGCCAATCCGGAAGACGAGGATAGAAAACGGTCTGTCTTGCAGCGTTCTCTGACCCTCCTTGATGTTCTTCTCCCTTCTCTTCTTAAACAACAGTTGTCTGCGGTCTGTCACGGTATGCAGGAACTGTGTGAAACCAACTAACTTTTTTATTTGTCAATGAAAATGCAACGACTTTTTAGCATTCTACTTTTTTGTTCTATGCTGGGAAGTGGCTCGCTTATGGCCCAGTCTATGAGTGACTCACAGGTACTGGAATATGTAAAGGACGGCATCCGGCAAGGCAAGGAACAGAAACAGCTTGCTTCCGAGCTTGCGCGTAAAGGTGTGACCAAGGAACAGGCTATGCGTGTGAAGCAGCTCTATGAGCAGCAGAACAATGTAAACACCTCCCAATCCACGGGTACGGATATCAACGAGTCCCGCCTTCGTGAAGAGACTAAGGAGAATACTTCCGACATGCTGGAAGATCATCCGACTACGGAAGATTTGGCCCGTGAGGACCAGGTTTTCGGGCGCAACATCTTCAATACCCGCAACCTGACGTTCGAGCCTAGTGTCAACCTTGCCACTCCTGCCAATTACCGTCTGGGTCCCGGTGATGAAGTCATCATCAATATCTGGGGTGCGAGCCAGAACACGATCCGCCAGCAGATCTCTCCTGAAGGCACCATCAATATTCAGAAGATCGGGCCTGTCAACCTTAGCGGTATGACAGTCTCCGCCGCCAACGACTATCTGAAGGGTGCCCTGAATAAGATCTATAACGGTCTGAACAATACTACCGACCCTACTTCCGACATCCGTCTGACTTTGGGTAATATCCGTACTATCCAGATCAACGTGATGGGAGAGGTCGTGCAGCCGGGTACCTACGCCCTTTCTTCCTTCTCTACCGTCTTCCACGCGCTTTACCGTGCAGGCGGCGTGAGTGATATCGGCAGCCTCCGAAATGTTCAGTTGGTACGCAACGGAAAGAATATCGCCACCATCGATGTTTATGAATTTATCATGAAAGGCAACACACAGGATGACATCCGCCTTCAGGAAGGTGACGTGGTTATCGTCCCCGCCTACGATGTCTTGGTAAAGATCAGCGGCAAGGTAAAACGCCCTATGCGTTTCGAAATGAAGAAAGACGAGAACCTTGCCACTTTAATCAAATATGCCGGCGGCTTTGAAGCCGATGCCTACACCCGTTCATTGCGTGTTGTCCGTCAGAATGGTGAGGAATATGAGGTCAACACGGTCAAGGATATGGACTACAGCATCTACACAATGCGTAACGGTGACGTTGTAACAGCCGAAGCCATCCTTAACCGCT
>OGJY01002068.1_pt1 | contig 21307 bp, 17 predicted proteins | sample 1572231 | NCBI WGS metagenome assembly OGJY01 (sample SAMEA2582121, study PRJEB24529) | metagenome | biome: Human gut stool | place: China | collected 2011
CGCTGCCGCCGCCGGAAAGCAGAAACAGCACCGTATCCTCTGCGGTCAGTCCCTGCACCAGCGCCAAAGCTTTTTCGGTGGCTGCAAAGCCGTTGGCATCCGGCACGGGATGACCCGCCTCATAACAATTTACACCGGGAATTCTGCCTTTTACATGGCCGTACTTGGTCACCACCACGCCGCCGTCCACGCGCCCCAGTGCCTGCACGGCGGCGTGTGCCATCTGCCATGCGGCCTTGCCTGCCGCCACCAGCAGCACCCTGCCGCCCCTAGGCTGAAAGTTTTCCAGCGCGCGGCACACCGCTTTATCCGGCAGCACCGCCTGAATGCTGGAACAGATGATCTCATCCGCATCCCGCCGCAATGTGGTATTCATAATACAGTCCTCCTAACAGAGTTTGCCCATCCTCGATCCGAATGACCTGCTGCGCAATTTAGTGCAGCCCTAAAGTTATGCTTCAAACATTTTCCAGCTGACACAGCCGTCCAGCCAGAATTTTCCGTTTCCAGAGGTCATGCGCACCTTATTCTGTGCATCCAGATCGTTAAAGTGCCACCACTCCGAGGCCAGCGGTGTCATGCCTGCATTGGTACAGTACCCCTGCAGCCGCCGCGCACCGTCTGTCATGGATGCCGCTGCAGTGGCCCGCTTCCATGCGGTGGCCGAATTAGAAGTTACCGGGCCGGTAAAGCAGGCCGCCGCACTGCTCAGCTCGTGCATGGCAGAGGGCATGGCGTATTCCTCACCGGTCACCTGTACAAAGGGACACCCCGCCATGCTGTGCTCTGTCTGCTCAGTGATGCGCAGCAGGGTCGTGTCCATTGCCACACCGCGCTGATGGTTGGAAAGAGACGTTGCAATAAACCAGCCGATATTCCACGCGCCCTTGTTCAGCGCCGTCATCAGTTCCTTGTCCGTCCTTGCCTTGGCGTACACTGCATCCTTTACCAGCATCTGCACCTCATAGGGCCGGAATGTCTCTATGATCTTCAGGCAATCGCCCGCCTTCAAAGCATTTTTCTGCGCTGCACCAACCTTTTTTGCCATAGCGTAATTGATAGACATTAGATACTCATCCCGCCCAAGGCGCTGGTTGTAGAACAGGCCGTCATACAGTTTCTGTCCCGTAATGCCTTCAATATCCTTTCCGCAGGATTTAAAGATCGATGCCTTGGCATTGGGGTTTTCGTATACGATGGAAGGCAGAACATCGGGCAGATTGATCATACACAGTTCATTTTCCAACCAGCCCACGGTGCCGTCCAGCAGGCAGACCTGCCAATATGCGCCAGACTCCTGCCGGATATAAAACATATCTCCCGCTGCAAGTCTGCGCAGTACCGTACTGGTCCCATCCGGTCTCTCGTACAGCAGCATCACAGCCGCCCCTGCAAAGCCTGTTGAACCTTCCAACGGCAGTTCGAAGTTCTGGGGAACGCGGATGCCATCCCGCAGAACCGCATTGTCGTCCAGTGCGGCATTCCACATCGGTCCGGTTTCAGAGACCGGATCACTGACTTCCTGCTGCTGCCAGCTGACAGCCCGCTCTTCCACTGTGGGGTTCTGGCAGCCCGTCAGAAGCCATGCGCATGCCATGGCCGAAAGGCACAGAAAATCACGTCTTGTTGTTTTCATGTATTTTCCGTCCCTTCTTCCTGTTGTTCCTGTGCCGGAGTTTCCGGCGCTGTCGGTGCCTTCGATGCGGTCTCCTGCTCTGCCGCCGATCCTTCCGGCGACTGCGTCGGCTGTTGTGCCGCCGAGGCAGTCTGCCCCGCTTCCGTTGTTTCGGTCTGTGTCGGCTGCGCTTCCAGCAGTTCTTCCTCCGGCGGTTCGCCCTCGGCATCCTCTGCAAGATCGTCCTCCGGTGCCTGATCCCCAACCGGCTGAACACTGCCGCTGCCGTTCAGGTTGCTACTAAGTGCGCCCTCCCCGAATGTGCCCGACTGACTGACGCCGTTGATAAAATAGTAGCTTTTTTCATGGGAATGATCCCATCCCTGCTTCGGTTCTCCATTTGTCCCAAAAGCATAGGGCTGGCCGTCGATCACACACCACCCGGTCATCTGATTTCCGTTGCCGTCCAAATAGCGCGTGCCCGCATCCGTTTCAACCCAGCCGGCCTGACTGACACCGTCCACAAAGAAATAATCCTTTCCATCGATCTCTGTCCAGCCCTGTGCCGGTGCGCCGCTGTTGTTGTAGTATTTCAGGACGCCGTCCGTTTTTTTCCAACCGTTCAGTCGGTTTTTGACCCGTCCATCGCTATCCAGTTCCCAGACCTTTCCGTCCTCCTGATAAGTACCGGTGCGCGGATGTCCGGTTTCGTCAAAGCAGTACTGCACTCCGTCCAGCATGATCCAGCCGGTGTACAACTGGCCGGTCTCCGGTTGGAAATAGTAGTATTTTCCGTCTATCTTCGCTTCGCCCTGGGTGAGCTCTCCATCTGCGTTGGCATAGCCGACATAGCCGTTCTCTTCGATCCAGCCGGTCTTCAAAAAGTTGTTGCTGCCAAAATAGTAGAGCTTATAGTTGATCTCATACAGCCCCTGCGCACGGGTGCCGGTAGTCGGCGAGATATAGTAGCGATGCAGTCCTTCGCCGTGCCACCCCGTAGTCTTACTCTGGATCGCATTGTAAACTCCAAAAGCGGCCCCTGTGAGCAGACACAGGCACACCAGTACTACACCGACGGCTTTCAGCGGCCTTGTCGCCCTTCTTCTGCGCGTATTCTGCGTCACGCTAAACCGATATCGTTTGATCTTCTGGCGTTTCATTCTCATCTTCCCATATAAAGATTCAGCCCCCGGTGGAATGCCAGAGGCCGAATTTCATGTTTAATAGGCGTCCTGTACCGTCTCTTTACCGTTTTCACGGTAGGTCGTCACAGTAAAGCCGTTGTAATACAGCAGGCCATCCTCGCCATCACCGATGCAGCTGGAAGCATACTCCGAACTGTTCGGCTTGCCAATAGCGGCATACAACTTGGAAACGTCTTTGCCCACATACTTCAGGGCAGTTTCCAAGCTGGCAGTTTCTGCCGGAGCAGTCTCTGTAACGGGCTTGCTTTCCACAGGCTTCGTCTTTTCTTCTTTGGAGGAAGCAGCCGTCTCCTGCTTTGCAGGCTTAGATTTTGCCGCAGTCTCGGTCTTGGATTCTGCCTTGGACTCTGCCTTGGATTCGGCCGGTTTCTCCGATGCCGCCTCGCTTACCGAAGAAGAAGCTTCGGAAACTGCCTCCGAGACCGCCTTGCTTTCCGGCACAGCCTCCGACACTGCCTCCGACGAAGCAGCCTCCAATGCCACAACGGAAACCGATTCGGATTCCACAGCCGAGGAAGCGGTCGTTTCTGCTTTTGCCCCGCATCCCGATGCCAGAAGCATCGCACCGCAGAGCACTACACCCATCATCTTATAGTTTACATTCATTTTGTTTGTTCCTTCTTTCTATTCTTTCAGTCAGTCGGCTAGGGCGCAGAAGACCCATTCACCGTCCGACAGAAATGCTGCTTTTAGTTGCTGCTCCCGCATATTCTGCGGAAGATACGCCGTAAACGGCTGTGTTCCCTCTCCGCAGGGGGAAGCTTCGTAGGTTTCGGTCTCTGCCAGAATGTAGATCGGAGAGTCGTCATCCACACGCTGCCCGCTCAGATCGCCTGTCAGGCAGAAAGTCCCCTCCATTCGGCTGTCCTTCCGTTGTGCCTTCGCACTTGTACCGGTATCTGCTGCCGGGACTGCCGTGCGTTCCGGAGCAGGCATTTCCGGGGCGCGTTCCAGCAGCCAGTTCAGGTTGCGTTCCACCAGTTCCACCAGCAGCACATCGGGCTGCTCTTCTGTAACAGCCGTCAAAAGGTAGGGCATATTCCGGGAGAAACAGGCATTGCCGTAGCTCTGTGCCAGAAAAGGATGCAGATTGATGCCAAAGGAATCGCGGTATACAAAAATGCTTTCGTCTGCCGCCGAATTTTCCGTGTGGATCGTGATATCATCTGCCGAGTGGAATTTTTCGTCATACTGATAGGTAAAGTCGTATGCCGTATCCTGTTCCGTCTCGTTTCCGGCAGGGTACACCATCTCATACAGGTCGCCGGTATGCGGGGATGTTTTTCCATTGATGCAGGAATCAAACTCCGCTTCAGAGCCTTTCAGTTCTTTCAGCAAAGTCTGTGCTGCCAGCTGTGCGCCCCGCATATTCCAGTGGCTGTCCCGACGGTAATACAGCTGCTCTTCGTGGTCAGACAGTGTTTTGAACAGATCCACATACCGGACATTCTGCTGTTCCATCTGCTGCTGAAGCAGTTGGGCGTTCCGTACGGAGGCTGCCGTATACCGTGCCGGCATCTGACCGCCATACAGGGAATTTTTATTGGGTGCGATGGTAAAGCAGAACCCAATGCCGTTCTCTTCGCAGTATTCCTGCATCAGACCCAGTACATGAGCGGCCGCATAACTCTGCCGGGCTGTAAAGGGTTCTGCGCCGGTATAGTCCGCAAGGGTGCTTTTATAGAACAGCCAATCGTCTTTTCCCAACAGCACACTGCTGCTGTCCAGCGTTTTGAGCACGGTTCCGGTAAGCTGATCGTTCAAGGTGATCATCTCATGACGGAGCCCGAAATGATCCGCAAAATAATCCGAAAACTCATTCAGGATATCGGTATTGAAGCTGCCATCCTCTTTCCGTAATTCAGGAAAGGATGCAAGCTGCTCATTGCCCACCGCTTTTTCCGTCTGCCAAGGCATCACAGCCACAGGCAAAATGCAAATTGTGGCAATGACCCCCACAAACAGGATATATCCTAATTTTTTCACTTGCATTTTTCCACCTCAGAACTGGAAATAGATAAAAGGCACATAGGATGCAGCCGACAGATGCAGGATATCCACCAGCAAAAGCGCCAGCACCCCTGCATAACTCAGTGCCTGAAGGCATGCATACACGCTTCCGGTCTGCTGCTCTGCTTTACGGCAGACCAGCGGCAAAACCGGCGTACTGCCCACAAGGCCAACCGCCAGTGCAAACAGGGTCAGCGGGGTCAGACACTGCGCCAGCAGCAGCCCTGTCTGCGCAGAGGCAGAGCCCCCGGAAAACATGGCTCCTATCATTGAGAAGGCCTGCCCCATGTTGTCTGCACGGAAGATCACAAAGCCAACCAGCACCACAAGCAGGGTGTACAAATGTTTCAGCACCGCACACGCAGGGTTCTGCCCGTCTTTGCCATGTTTTTCCAGTCCGAACAGCTTTTTAACGGCGTCCTCTGCCACGATAAAGAAACCATGCCACAGGCCCCAGACGATAAAGGTCCAGTTTGCACCATGCCACAGCCCCGTGCAGAAAAACACGATCAGCTTGTTCCAGTAAGTCTTTGCCTTGCCCTTCCGGTTGCCGCCCAATGGGATATACAGGTATTCCCGGAACCAGGTGGAAAGGGAGATATGCCATCTGCGCCAGAATTCCTGAATACTGGCCGAGATGTACGGATAGTTGAAGTTTTCCTTGAAGTGGAACCCAAAGCACAAGCCCAGGCCGATGGCCATATCGCTGTACCCGCTGAAGTCGAAATAGATCTGCATCAGATAGCACACCGCGGCCAGCCAAGCCGTCCGGATGTCCAGCACAGAGCGGTCGGCGTTGTAGATCAGCGCTACAACATTGCCGCAGATATCGGCGATCAGCAGCTTCTTGCTCAGGCCCACAATAAACCGGCGCAGGCCTTTTGCCAGCTGCTCCAGCGTATTTCGGCGGCTATGGATCTCATCTGCCACGTCCTCATAGCGGACGATCGGTCCTGCCACCAACTGTGGAAACAGAGCAATGTACAGCAGTACATCCCGGAAATGGGTGCTCTTCAGGCGTTCATTCCGGTATACGTCGATCACATAACTCAGCCCTTGAAAGGTGAAGAACGAGATACCCACCGGCAGAACGATGGAAGGCACCGGGATCGTCACGCCCGGCAGCCGGTCTACTGTCTGTACCAGAAAAGTCAGATACTTAAAAATACCCAAGATTCCCAGATTAACGGCCACAGCGGCATAGAGCACGCTCTTTCGCCCGGAGACGAACAGACCGGCCAGATAATTGCAGAACACAGAGAACAACAGCAGCAGAACATACCACAGCCTGCTGAAGGCATAGAACAGCAGACTGGCTGCGACGAGCCAGAGATTTTTTGCTTCCCGCCCGGGCAAAAGATAATAGCATCCCAGCACGATGGGCAAAAACAGAAACAAGAAAATTACGGAAAAAAACCATTTTTCGGCTACCTCAGCAATCACGGAAACTGGTAGCTGAACACCGTTTTATTCAGCGGCATTTTATACATATTATATTCTGCATGGCCGTATCTGCCGGCACGATAGCCCCACTCCAGTTCCACATCATAGATATAGGGAACTCCGTTCTCGCAGATCATGACCCATGCATGGTCCGAGTCCTTGCGGCCCACACCGCCAGACACTACATAGGCATTGTAGCCCAGCCGCCGGGCCATATAAAGGAACTGGCCTGCAAAGCAGTAGCAGTTGCCCTTTTTGTGTTCAAACATGAACAAAGCGCTCTCTTCTGCCCAAGCCGTTGTGCCTCTTGCCTGATGCGGACGGGCAAGGTATGCGCCGTGATCCCGGACATACAAATAGGCGGCGCGCAGCTTTTGCGCCTTCGTCATGCCAGAGTTTGTGCACGCAGCCAGTGCCTGATCCACATAGCTGTCCAGCGTTGCATTGCCAGAGGTATAGCGGCCATTCGCATCAAAAGTAAGGTATTCTACCGCGCTGTTCGTCAGGACCGAGCCATTCTCTTTGACATAGTACATTCCTCCGTCGATCTCGTGCAAACCCTTGGCGTACCGATCGATGGCATAGCCATTCTTCGAAACATGATACAGCTTGCCGTCAATCGTCACAAAGCCACCTGTGCCGGTGCGTCTACTGACTGCACCGCGTATGCAGTCGGCACCAGAAGCATGGCCGACATTGCAAGAATAACAGCCGTTACACTAAGTTTTTTCAGCATTTTTTCATACCCCTTAATCGATTGATTTTTATTGATACTCGTTCCAGATCTGTTCCTTCAGCTTTTTTTCCTGCCTGCGCAGGATCCATGCTGAAACGACTGCCGCAACAGCCGAAACGATCATGTCAACGATTCCAACCACACAAAAGATTTGTCCGGTAGACGCAGGTATTCCCTCCTTATTTGAGCCATCCGCTGGTGCGGAGCTGGTCGATCAGAAGATAGGCCATCTGCATATCGAAACGATAATCCGATGGATACTGCTCCTGCAGATCTTTCAAAACCTTTTCAGCTTCACTGTACTGATCCAATGCCTGCAGTACAGTTGCCAGATTCAACCGGGTGGCAATAGTATCGTAGCCGCTGTCCACCAGTTCCTCCAGCAGCTGCTGCGCTTCAGCATAGTATTCTTCTGCATTTTCTTTGTCAGATGCTGCCTGCTGCATCATAAGATCCGCAAGCATCTCCTTTTGAAGCACAGCCTGACCTTCCGGAAGGTTCTGGCATCCCTGTTTCAGAATGCGCACAGCCTTTTCCATATCGTCCTGATTCAGCGCTGCATTTGCGACTGACAGGTAAGCATGGCTCAGGAGCTGCGGGTCCTCCACCTCATTGAACACTTTTGTGTAAAGTGCAAGTGCCTGATCATAGTTCTTTTGCAAGGACAGGATCTCTGCCGCAACCAGATCACGGTCACCGGAGGAAGCGCCTTTTTTCTGCAATGTATCCAGCTCCTGTTGTGCTTCTTCCAGCTTTCCATCATTGGCAAGTGCAATAGCAAGACCCCCGATAGCTTTCAGTACCTGCTCCCTGTAACCGGACGGCCGCCTGCAGTTCCAGCACCGCATTGGCGTAATCCTTATCATAATACTTAAAGATCGAGCAGATCGTAGAGTACCCCACTCTACAGCCACTATTCTTTTTTAGATTTTACAGCTAATTCCGCAATCGGTCAATGAAAAACACTCCAAAATCCAATTTTTTTGGGGGGAAAAATTGTTTGACGCAATCGACAGTATTGCCCAAAACCCGACAATTTGATTGTATGCTCCGTCAAACAGGCCCATTAAACAAAAGGAATTGTATCGCCGATGCAGGCGTTGGGCGTGGATATCCAGACCATCCAGAGCATCGTAGGCCATGCCGATACCGAGATGACTGAGCATGATCTCCATGTTCAGGAATCCATTCGGCAGAGTGCGGTCCAGTTGTTCAGCGAGGCGTTTTCGGCCTGAAAATTGGACGGAACGGCACGAATTATCGCGAGCCAGCTTTTCAAATCGTTGGCATCAACGCTGGCTCGCATATCGCAGCAGATAATGTTGCGTCAAAAAAGCCCACTTGCCCCTGCGATTGACCAGATAAAATCTTTGGCATTGTGGTCAAAATTGTGGTCAAAGCCAAATGAGGCCAGCCTATAAACAAAAAAGTCCAACGATTTCTAACGTGAAATCGTTGGACTTATGGTCCGAGTGGCGAGAATCGAACTCACGGCCTCTTGAACCCCATTCAAGCGCGCTACCAAAACTGCGCTACACCCGGATATCGACCGTCGCTTCCCTACCGAAGCGTGGCGACAAGAAATATTATACTCAGGCAAGGCCGTTTTGTCAACAGATTTTTCGATTATTTTTGGTTTTTTCTGAGAAAAGTCTGATTTTTACACGGATACGCGCTTTTTCATTTTTACTTTTTTGTCAGTGCTTTTCCGCTTCTGCGGCGCGCTGCGCGCGATCGCGTTCCAGCAGCGGGCGCAGATACTGGCCGGTAAAGCTGCCGGGCACGGCGGCCACCTGCTCCGGGGTACCCTCGGCCACGATCTCGCCACCGGCGCTGCCGCCCTCGGGGCCAAGGTCGATGATATGGTCGGCACACTTGATCAGATCCAGATTATGCTCGATGACGATGACCGTATTGCCCACGTCCACCAGTTTTTGCAGCACTTCGATCAAGCGGTGCACGTCTGCAATGTGCAGGCCGGTGGTGGGTTCGTCCAGAATATACACCGTTTTGCCGGTGCCACGGCGGGCAAGCTCGTTGGCCAGCTTTACGCGCTGCGCCTCGCCGCCGGACAGGGTGGTGGCGCTCTGCCCCAAGGTGACGTAGCCAAGGCCAACGTCCAGCAGCGTTTGCAGCTTGCGGGCGATCTTGGGCTGGTTGGCAAAGAACACCACCGCTTCCTCCACGGTCATGTTCAGCACATCCGCAATGGTCTTTTCCTTATACTTTACTTCCAGCGTTTCGCGGTTGTAGCGCGCGCCCTTGCACACCTCGCAGGGCACATATACATCCGGCAAAAAGTGCATCTCGATCTGCAAGATGCCGTTACCCTCGCAGGCTTCGCAGCGGCCGCCCTTGACGTTGAAGCTGAACCGTCCCGGGCCGTAGCCGCGCATCTTGGCATCCTGCGTCTGGGAGAATACGGTGCGGATATCGTTGAACACGCCGGTGTAGGTGGCGGGGTTGGAGCGCGGGGTGCGGCCGATGGGCTGCTGGTCGATGCCGATGACCTTATCCACGAATTCTAACCCCTCTACCCCATCGCACTTGCCGGCGCGGGAGCGGGCACCGTTCAGTTCGCTGGCCAGCGTTTTGTACAGGATCTCGTTGATGAGGCTGGACTTGCCCGAGCCGGAAATGCCGGTGACGCAGATGAACTCCCCCAGCGGGAAGCTGACATCAATATTGCGCAGGTTGTTTTCCCGTGCGCCCTTTACGGTCAGGCAGTGGCCGTTGCCGGTGCGGCGGGTCTGGGGCACTGCAATGCGCTTGCGGCCGGAGAGATAGTCGCCGGTAATGCTGCGCTTGGCCTTGCAGATATCCTTTACGCTGCCTGCGGCTACGATCTCGCCGCCGTGCACACCGGCACCGGGGCCTACGTCCACGATATAGTCCGCGCTGCGCATGGTGTCCTCGTCGTGCTCGACCACAATGACCGTATTGCCGAGATCCCGCAGGTTTTTCAGGGTAGCAATGAGTTTGTCGTTGTCCCGCTGATGCAGGCCGATAGAGGGCTCGTCCAACACATAGAGCACACCGGACAGGGCGCTGCCGATCTGGGTGGTCAGGCGGATGCGCTGGCTCTCGCCGCCGGACAGCGTGCCCGCCGCCCGGGCCAGCGTGAGGTAATCCAGACCCACGCTTTGCAAAAATTGCAGGCGGTTTTTGATCTCCTTCATGATCTGGCCGCCGATCTGCTGCTGCTTTTCGGTAAGGTTCGGCTCGTTTTGCTTGATAAATTCCAGCTCGTCCCGGATGGACATCTCGCAGAACTGGCTGATGTTCTTATCCCCGATAGTCACGGCAAGCACCACCGGCTTCAGGCGCTGACCGTGGCAGTCCGGGCATTCCACGCCGGACATAAAGCTGCCGATTTCTTCCTTCATCCACTCGCTGCTCGTCTCGCGGAAGCGGCGCTCCAGATTTTCCACAATGCCCTCAAAGGTGTTGTAGTACACCCCGCTGCCGAACTCGTTGGTGCGGTGCATCTCGATCTTTTCGCCGTTGGTGCCGTACAAAAGGGCGTTGACGGCCTCCGTGCTCATCTCATTGATGGGCGTATCCAGCGTGAAACCGTACTTTTTTCCCAGACCAAGATAGTACATCTCGCTGACGGAGCCTTCGGCGTAATACCAGCCGCTGGCCTTGATGGCTCCCTGCCGGATAGACAGGCTCCGGTTGGGCAGGATGCGCTCTTCATCCACCCGCATGAACGTGCCCAGGCCGGTGCACTTTTCGCAGGCACCCAGCGGGTTGTTGAAGGAGAACAGCCGGGGCGACAGGTCGCTGATGGAGATGCCGTGTTCCGGGCAGGCAAAGTTCTGGCTGAAGGTCATGCACTCGCCGCCGATGACATCCACCTCTGCGATGCCGCCGGTCAGAGCCAGAGCCGTTTCCAGCGAGTCAGCCAGGCGGCCCCGGATGCCCTTGCGCATGGCGAGGCGGTCCACGACGATCTCCACCGTGTGCTTGATGTTCTTTTCCAGCGTGATCTCCTCGTCGAGGTCATAGAGATCCCCGTCGATGCGGACACGGGAGTAGCCGCCCCGGCGAGCTGCGTCCAGCTCCTTCTGCTGGGTGCCCTTGCGCTGGCGGACGACCGGAGCCAGCACCTGAAACTTCGTGCCTTCGTCCAGTTTCAGGACAGCATCCACCATTTCATCCACAGTCTGCTGGCTGATGACCCGGCCGCAGACCGGGCAGTGAGGCACACCCACGCGGGCATATAAAAGGCGCAGATAATCGTAGATCTCGGTCACAGTGCCCACGGTGGAACGCGGGTTGTGGCTCGTGGTCTTCTGGTCGATGGAAATGGCCGGCGACAGGCCAGTGATCTCGTCCACATCGGGCTTGTCCATCCGGCCCAGGAACATCCGGGCGTAGCTGGACAGGCTCTCGACGTAGCGGCGCTGGCCGTCGGCATAAATGGTATCAAAGGCAAGGCTCGACTTGCCCGAACCGGACAAACCGGTCATGACGATGAGTTTTTCGCGCGGGAGGGTCAAATTGACATTTTTCAGGTTGTGCTCCCGTGCGCCTTTGATGACGATCTTATCGTTTGCCAAGGTACTTTCTCCCTCTTCTCTGTGTCTGTGCATGGTTCTGTTTGCGCTCGGTCTCGGCAGCCGAGTCCACGGTAGGGTTCTCACCCCGGCGCAGGCGGTCGATCTGGTCGCGCAGGAAGGCCGCATGCTCAAATTCCAGCAGCTTGGCGGCTTCCTTCATCTCGCGGGTCAGCCGGTCGATGGCGGCTTCCCGCTCCAGCTTGCCCATCCGCCGGGTGTTCATCTTCGCGTTCTCGGCCTTGTCGCTGATCTCGATGGAATCCGGGATGGCCTTGACGATGGTCCGGGGCACGATGCCGTGGGACTCGTTGTATGCCATCTGGATGGCGCGGCGGCGTTCGGTCTCGGTGATGGCGCGCTCCATGCTGTCCGTCACCTCGTCCGCATACATGATGACCAGACCCTCCGCGTTGCGGGCGGCGCGGCCAATGGTCTGGATCAGGCTCGTCTCACTGCGGAGGAAGCCTTCCTTGTCGGCATCCAGGATGGCAACGAGGCTGACTTCCGGCAGGTCCAGACCCTCGCGCAGCAGGTTGATGCCCACCACCACATCAATGGAGCCGAGGCGGAGGTCCTTGATGATCTCCATCCGCTCGAAGGTGTCCACCTCGTGGTGCATATACTTGACCTTGACGCCCTGTTCGGTCAAAAAATCGGTCAGGTCTTCGGCCATTTTCTTGGTCAGGGTCGTGACGAGGACCCGTTCGTTTTTCGCCGTGCGGGCGTTGATCTCGCCCAGCAGGTCGGTCACCTGGCCCTCGACCGGGCGCACCGAGATGAGCGGGTCCAGCAGGCCGGTGGGCCGGATGACCTGCTGCGCGATCTGTGTGCTGTTCTTCCGCTCATACTCGCCGGGCGTAGCCGACACGAACACGATCTGGTTCAGCTTCGACTCCACCTCTTCGAATTTGAGCGGGCGGTTGTCGAACGCCGAGGGCAGGCGGAAGCCATACTCCACCAGCGTTTTCTTGCGGGCAAAATCGCCGCCGTACATGGCGCGGACCTGGGGCAGGGTGACATGGCTCTCGTCCACGAAGAGCAGAAAATCCTCCGGGAAATAATCCAGCAGGGTGGTCGGCATACTGCCCGGCGCACGGCCCGACAGCACCGCCGAATAGTTCTCGATGCCCTTGCACATGCCGACCTCGGTCAGCATCTCGATGTCGTAATTCGTCCGCTGCTGGATGCGCTGGGCCTCGATGAGCTTGCCCTCGGAGGTGAACTGTTTGACCTGCGCGTCGCACTCGGCGCGGATCTTTTCCAGTGCCTTCGCCTTTTTTTCGGCGCTGACGATATAGTGGCTGGCCGGGAAGATAGCCACATGCTTGACCACATTCTGCTTGGCCCCGGTGACAGGATTGAACTCAACGATGCGGTCGATCTCGTCCCCAAAAAACTCCACCCGGATGGCCAGATCGCTCATATAGGCCAGGTAGATGTCCACCGTGTCGCCGTGGACACGGAACTTGTTGCGGATAAAATTGATGTCGTTGCGCTCATATTGCAGGTCCACCAGCCGCTTGCACAGCACATCGCGCTCCATCTCCATGCCGGGGCGCAGGCTGATGACCATGCTGCGGTAGTCGATGGGGTCGCCCAGCGAGTAGATGCAGGACACCGACGCCACGATGATAACATCCCGCCGCTCCGACAGCGCCGCCGTGGCCGAGTGGCGCAGGCGGTCGATCTCATCGTTGATGGCGCTGTCCTTTTCAATATAGGTATCCGTGCTGGGGATATAGGCTTCGGGCTGGTAGTAATCGTAGTAGGACACGAAATACTCCACCGCATTGTCCGGGAAAAACGACCGGAACTCGGTGCAGAGCTGCGCCGCCAGCGTTTTATTGTGGGCCAGCACCAGCGTGGGGCGGTTGCACTGGGCGATCACGTTCGCCATGGTGAAGGTCTTGCCGCTGCCGGTCACACCCAGCAGGGTCTGGCAGCGGTCGCCGCGCTCCACACCCTCCACAAGCTGCTGGATGGCCTGCGGCTGGTCGCCCGTCGGGGCATAGTCCGAGACCAGATGGAAGGTTTCATCTGCCATGCCGCTCTCTCCTTTCGATTGTCATGGAACCACAAATAGTTGTGCTTTTCGTGTTCAGTATAGCACAACTATTTTATAAAGTAAACAAGAAGTTTTTTGGGCAGAGCAGGACATCGGGCAGTCTCCCCGCAAGTGAGACGGGGATTCCATACCCCGCCCTATTGCCTGCGGCAACAGGGTCCCACCCGTCGGACACTTGCTTGGGAGACCACCCGACATCCTGCCAGCTGACTCTGCCGCACGAGGGGAGTTTTCCCGGCGGGTATCCGAGGTGGGGACCCGACGCGAAGCGTTGGGGAGGGCATGGAATGCCCTTTGACCCGCCGGGAAAAGCTCCCGGAGATGCGGCCTTTCCTGCATCTCAGTATGGCCTTAACATCTCCCCGGTCGCAAGGTCATAAAACGGCAGGCGGTTCTCCTCCCGCATGGAAAAATACTCCGTCTCGGTCAGGATGATGTGGTCCCGCAGAAGAACATGGACGAGCCCCAGCGCCCGGACGATATTCTCGGTGGCCTGGATGTCCTCCCGCGAGGGCAGCGCCACGCCGTTTGGGTGGTTGTGGCAGAGCACGACCCGGTCGGTGCCGCCCTTCAAGGCTGCCGCCACCACGTCTTTGATGGCAAGGCTCACCCGGTCGCTGGTGCCGTCCTTGAGCCAGAGCGTCGCCCGGACCCGGCTGCGGCTGTCCAGCGCCAGCAGAAGGGCGCGTTCCTGCACGGCCCCGGCAAACAGGCCCATCAGGTGTTCCGCCAGCTGTTCCGTCGTCTTCAGGCAGCCGTTTCTGCCGGTGCGGCACTGGGTATAGTATCGGCAGACATCGGGCATCAGATGCAGCATCCGGGCCGTGGCCGGGCCAACGCCCTCCACCGTCATCAGGTCTTCCTCCGAGGCATCCAGCACCCCGGCAAAATCACCGAAGCGGTCGATGAGCTCGTGGGCCATCCGGTTCGTGTTCTTCCGCGCGTTGGTGATGTACAGCAGGCATTCCAGCGCCTCATGCGGTTCCAGGCTGGCAAAGCCGTTCTCTGCCACCCGGCTGCGCATCCGCCTGCGGTGCCCGGTATGGATCTTTGAATCTTCCGCCATAAGTCGGCTCCTTTCGCGCGCTTTCTCCTCTTAATAGTACCCGATTTTCTGCAAAACACAAGGGCCCGGCCTAAATTTTCGCGTTGACTTCAGAAAACGAGTAGTTTATTATAAGGTTATCGCATCCATGCGCGGCCCATCCGCGCTTCAACATGAGGAACAGAACAAGAATGAAACAATACACTGCGACCGCCAACGACGACGGTGTGCGGCTCTCCCGCTTTGTACAGAGCGTGACCCGCGATTTTCCCACGAGTCTGCTGTACAAGAGCTTCCGCAATAAGCGCATCAAGGTCAACGGCAAAAAAGGTGCTCCCGAAGACCGCATCCAGGCCGGCGACCTCATCGAACTTTACATCAACGACGAGTTCTTCCCGCCGGAAGGAGCGAAGCCCGCACCGAAAGCCCCCAAAAAGCAGCCCAATCAGCCCAAGGTGACGATCATCTACGAGGACGAGAACATCGCCGTGCTCTACAAGCCCACCCACCTGCTCTGCCACAGCGACCGCACCGGCGACGCGAATCTGGTGGACGCCTTCACCCAGTACCTCGCGCAGAAGGGCGAGTACGACCCCCACGGCGAGAACCGCTTCAAGCCCGGCATCTGCAACCGGCTGGACCGCGGCACCGAAGGTCTGGTCATCGCGGCCAAGAGCTACGCCGCCCTGCGGGACATGAACGAGATCATCCGCACCGACCTGCTCAAAAAGGAATACTACACCATCACCGTGGGCATCCCCCAGAGCGGCCGCTTCACGGCCTGGTGGGAGCACGACGAGAAGAACAACAAAGTCAGCATCCACGCGCACCAGTCTCAGGATGAGCGCCGGAAGCAGATCATCACCGACGTGGACGTCCTGCGCACCGCCGGGCCGTTCGCGCTGTGCAGGATCGGCCTCATCACCGGGCGGACGCACCAGATCCGCGCCCACCTCGCCTACCTCGGCAAGCCGGTGCTGGGCGATATCAAATACGGCAACCGCAAGATGAACGAGCGCACCGGCACCAAAACGCAGGCCCTCTGCGCCGTCCGCGTCCGCTTCCTCGATATCCCGGAGGAGAACACCCTGCACTACCTCTCCGGCAAAGTCATCAAACTGAAAGACCCGCAGATCCTGAAGCAGTTCGATGCGCTGGACAAGAACAAAGAAAACGCCCATGAATAACTGTTTTGTAGAGACCGGCCGTCTGCTGCTCCGACGGCTGGAAGAGGCCGATTTCCCGGCTTACGCCGCCTATGCCGTGGACGACGAGATGTCCCGGATGATGGGCCGCGCCTTTCTGCACGCTGAAACCGATATCCGCCAGAACTTCGACTGGCTCAAGGACAAGGAACCCCGCTGTTACGGCATCGTGGAAAAGGCCAACGAGCAGCTCATCGGCAACCTGAACATCGTTGCCCTCCCGGCTCCCCTTGCTGCCCTGCCGCAATTGCAGGGCAAACGCGGGCAGACGCTTTCCTTCTGCATCCGGCGGGAGTCCCAGCGCAAAGGGTATGCCGCCGAAGCCATCCGCGCCGTCATTGCCGAGCTTTTTGACGATGAGCACTTCGATTTCGTCCAGTGCGGGTGTTATTCGTTCAACACGCCCTCCCGGATGTTGCAGGAACGGCTGGGCTTTCAATTTCTGGCCAACCTCTGCGTTCCCACTCCGCAGGGCGAAGCACAGACCATCGAACACATTTTATGGAACCCAAGGAGGACTCCCATGTCTGATCTGAACGCCTATTTCAAAAGTGTCATCGACCAGGACACCGCATCGGTCGTCCTGTGTGACCTGAACCATACCATCGTCTACATGAACCCTGCCGCCATCCGCAATTACGCCAAGCACGGCGGCGCGGCGCTCATCGGCCGCAGCCTGCTCCACTGCCACAATGCCAGCTCGAACAGCCGCATTCAGGAAGTCGTGGACTGGTTCGCGGCCAGCCCGGAGCACAACATCATCTACACCTATCACAACGAAAAGCAGAACAAAGATGTCTACATGGTTGCCCTGCGGGACGCCGACGGCACCCTCATCGGCTACTACGAAAAGCACGAGTTCCGCAGCCCGGAGACGATGGAGCGGTACGCCTTTTAAGAGAAAGCGAGCATTGCCATGCAGAAGATCGACCGTTCTACCTGGCCCCGCGCGGAAAAGTTCGGCTTTTTCTCGGCGGTGTCCCAACCGTTTTACAGCGTCACTTTCCGGGTGGATGTGACGAGCCTCCACGCCTACACCAAGCAGCGCGGGCTCTCGTTTTACTATGCGCTCGTATATCTCGCAACGAACGCCGTCAATGCCGTGGAGAACTTCCGCTATACCATCCGGGATGGCGAAGTTTATCTGCTGGACGAGCGCGTCCCCAGTTTTACCGACCTGAAACCCGGCAGCGAGGATTTTCACATCGTCACCCTGCCGCAGGAAGAAACGATGGAACAGTTCTGCGCCGCTGCCAAGGCCCGCAGCGAGGCACAGGCCCACTTCCTCGACCAGGACGACAAAGAGCTGGATGCCCTCATCTATTTTTCCTGCACCCCCTGGTTCGACCTCACGGCCCTGACCAACGAGCGCGATTTTGACCGCGACGACAACATCCCCCGCATCGCTTGGGGAAAGTACGTCCCGGACGGCGCAGGCCGCGAGACGCTGGGGATGTCGGTAGAGGTGAATCACCGCTTCCTCGACGGCATCCACCTCGGCAGATTCTACCAGACGCTTCAGGCGTCCATCGACGCGCTGGAACCGTGAAAAAGGAGGCTGCGTATGTACCCCACCCGTGAAGAAGCCATTGCCCTGAAAGCTCATTTTGAGCAGCTTGCCGGGCGCAGCATTTATGATGTTGTGGAAAAGGACAGCTGCCGTCCTTCCACGTAAGACAAAAGCCACGCTTTCGCGTGGCTTTTGCTGTTTTTCTTATCGGTCCCACTTGTCGCAGAGGGCGTTGATCTGGTCGGCAAATCTGGCAAGGTCCTTGTTGGCCCCTCCCTCGTTGTGTTCGATGACCCGCAGCAGGCGCTTGCCTGCGCTGACCAGGCGCTGGAAAACCGTGGCGGCGCGGCTGGCACCCTCACTGGGCCGATGCTCGACCCGCACTCTGGTGCCCTCCTGCACACAGACGGCCCCCTCGGCCCCGATGACCCACTGTGCCCCATTGTAGGGCGCACAGGCCGTGAAGCCTTCGTCGGTGAGGGTCTGGGCGAAGATGTTCTCCACCTCATCGTCGCCGTGGACGATGAAGACCCGCTTGGGCTTGGGCGAAAAGGCGTTGATCCACGCCAGCAGGCCGTTTTTGTCCGCGTGGCCGGACAGACCGGTCAGCTGGCAGATCTCCGCCCGCACCTCGATGGCCTCACCGAACAGTTTGACATCGGTAGCGCCTTCAATGAGGGTGCGGCCCAGTGTGCCGACGGCCTGATAGCCCACAAAGAGGATGGTACACTCCGGCCGCCAAAGGTTGTGCTTGAGATGGTGGCGGATGCGGCCGGCCTCGCACATGCCGCTGGCCGAGAGGATGACCTTCGGCTCCCGGTCGGCGTTGATCATCCGGGATTCGTCGCTGGTCACGCTGACCCGCAGGCCGGGGCACTGGATGGGGTCGATGCCCTGGGCCAGCAGGGCGCGGGCCGCCTCGTCAAAACAGTCAGGGTCGGTATCCCTGAAGATGCGGGTCGCCTCGATGGCAAGCGGGCTGTCAATGTACACCGGAAAATTGCCGTGGCCCTTGACCAGACCTTTTTCCTTGATTTCCCGGATGAAATAGAGCAGCTCCTGCGTGCGGCCCACTGCGAAACTGGGGATGACCACATTGCCGCCCCGGTCGAAGGTGCGCTGCAATATTCTGGCCAGTTCGCCGATGTAATCCGGGCGGGGGCCGTGGAGCCGGTCGCCGTAGGTGGACTCCATCACCACATAATCGGCATCGGTCAGATAGGTCGGGTCCTTGATGAGGGGCTGGTTCTGGTTGCCGATGTCGCCGGAGAAGACGAGCTTGGTGGTGGTGCCGTTCTCCGTCACCCAGATCGCAATGCTGGCCGACCCCAGCAGATGGCCCACATCCACGAACTTGATCACAAGGCCGGGGGCCAGTTCCAGCTTCGTGTTGTAATCCACGCCCCGGAACAGCTTGATGGCCGCTTCGGCATCCTGGACGGTATACATCGGCTCCACCGGCTCGGCACCGGAGCGCTTGCCCTTGCGGTTCTTCCACTCCGCCTCAAACTCCTGGATGTGGGCAGAGTCCCGCAGCATGATGCCGCACAACTCCACGGTGGGGTTGGTGGCATAGATCCTGCCCCGGAACCCGTTGCGGGCCAGCAGCGGCAGCAGACCGGTGTGGTCGATGTGGGCATGGGTCGCCAGCACACCGTCGATCTCGCCGGGGGCCACGGGGATGGGCTGGTTTTCATAGGTATCCTTGCCCTGCTCCATGCCGCAGTCGATGAGATAGCGCTGCCCGGCGGCTTCCAGCAGGGTACAGCTGCCCGTCACCTCATGGTTCGCGCCCAAAAATGTCAGTTTCATCCAAAAGCACCTCCTGATCGATGCTCTCTGCCATTCGCACCGCGTCCGCAGCAAGCGAAGCGAGACCGAGAGGTTTTTCACTTGTATTATAACATATTTTCTTTTTCCAATGCGTCCAAATCGCGCCGGGAATATCAAGCAGAACGCCGAATTTTCGAAAAATTTTTTATACAATCTTGACAAACCACCCCCTGCTGATATAAACTTAATTCGTATGACGTAACTTCTACACAGAGATTCAAAATAGAGAGGTTGTATTTTATGGTTCGTAACGATTTGCGCAACGTCGCCATTATCGCTCACGTTGACCACGGCAAGACCACGCTGGTGGACGCCATGCTGCGTCAGAGCGGCGCTTTCCGCGACAATCAGGTCGTGGCCGAGCGCGTCATGGACAGCGGTGATATCGAGCGTGAGCGCGGCATCACCATTCTGGCCAAGAACTGCTCCTGCACCTACAAGGGCGTCAAGATCAATATCGTCGATACCCCGGGCCACGCCGACTTCGGCGGCGAGGTCGAGCGCGTGCTGAAGATGGTCAACGGCGTTCTGCTGCTGGTGGACGCTGCTGAGGGCTGCATGCCCCAGACCCGTTTCGTGCTGCAGAAGGCTCTGCAGCAGAATCTGAGCCTTGTGGTCGCCATCAACAAGATCGACCGTCCCGATGCCCGCATCAAGGAAGTCATCGACGAGGTCCTCTACCTGCTGATGGATCTGGGCGCTACCGACGAGCAGCTGGACTGCCCCATGCTGTTCTGCTGTGGCCGTGACGGCACTGCAAGCCTTGACCCCGATGTACCCGGCACCGACCTGGTCCCCCTGTTCGACACCCTGCTGAGCACCATCAAGCCGCCCGAGGGCGACCCCGAGGCTCCCTTCCAGATGCTGGTGTCCTCTGTGGACTACAACGACTTCGTGGGCCGCATCGGCATTGGCCGCATCCAGAACGGCGTTGCCAAGGTGGGCGAGGAAGTTGTCGTCTGTGACTGGCACAATCAGGATCTGAAGATGCGCGGCCGTCTGACCAAGCTGTACGACTTCCAGGCCAATGGCCGTCAGCCGTGCGATAACATCACCGCCGGCGATATCGTGGCATTCTCCGGCCTGCCCGACGTGACCATCGGCAATACCCTGTGCAGCCCCTCCAATGTGGAGCCGCTGCCCTTCGTGAAGATCAACGATCCTACCGTTGAAATGACCTTTTCCGTCAACGACAGCCCGCTGGCCGGCCGCGAGGGCAAATACGTCACCAGCCGCCAGATCCGTGACCGTCTGCAGAAGGAACTGCTGAAGGACGTTGCTCTGAAGGTGGAGGATTCCGCCACCACCGATTCCTTCCGCGTTATGGGCCGTGGTGAGATGCACCTGTCCATCCTGATCGAGACCATGCGCCGTGAAGGTTATGAGCTGCAGGTCTCTCCCCCGCACGTTCTGACTAAGGTCATCGACGGCAAGACCTATGAGCCTATGGAGCATGTCGTCATCGATGTGCCCACCCAGTATCAGGGCGCTGTCATGACCGGTCTGGGCCAGCGCAAGGCTATCCTGCAGCAGATGGAATCTCTGGGCACCGACCGCTATCTCACTTACTACCGTATTCTCGGCTTAACCGTCCATGCAACCTCAACACATTGGTTTCAACTGCCGTCACCACGTTCTCCGGAAAATCTGTCGGTAATGAAGTCTTCACGTTATCCAGTGCTGCTGGAATCATTCTGGCAAAGTCACTCAGGATTTCATGCATCTGCACTTCCGGGAATCTCAGCACCTTTGCTGTCGCCAAAAAATGTCGCGGATAAATTTTATCGATTGCCGTTTTTTTGCCTTTGGATGCGTTAAGCCCCATTGCCAGTTTGAGATCGCTGATGTGTATTCCCGTACCGCCAAGGACCGGAAATGCTGAAATGATGTCGTAAAATGGCGTGAGTCGATAACTGCCGCCAGCCTGAATAAATACGGAGAAGTTTTTTGCATGACCGTCCGTTGCGCCAATCAACCACTGGAAGACCTGGAATTTCATAAAATCATAACGATCGCGAAGCGCCTCGCTGGACCCCATCAAAAACGCCATGATCCGCGCGATGCCTGGGCCTCCA
>OGJY01002069.1_pt1 | contig 21303 bp, 20 predicted proteins | sample 1572231 | NCBI WGS metagenome assembly OGJY01 (sample SAMEA2582121, study PRJEB24529) | metagenome | biome: Human gut stool | place: China | collected 2011
ATCGGTATCCTTACAACGGCGGTGCGCCAACAATCTCAACCAGGTGGCCGTCCATGCCAACACCTTCGGCGTGTACCCGGAGGAAATCGCCGGGCTCCAGAGGGATTATGAAAAGCTGTGGGGGCAGGTGTCCGATGTGCTCATGGAACTGTCTGTGCTGGTAGAAAAATAATTTGGAGGGGTGCGGCCTTAGTGGCTGCACCCCTCCTTTTCTCATTTACCATCTATATCTTCGACGAGGAAAATGTAATTCACGAAGCCCGGCCTCTCTACAAATAGAAGATAAAACTTTTAATATTTCTTCTCTTGTGAGGTTAAACCATTCACCAAGTTCACTATCCGAAAAACAATAAAAAACATCCTGCCCCGAACCATATTTAGTGTATGCCTTTTCTGCTTTGGCTATCTTTAACCGCCTGCGGATAGAATTGAGCATATCGGCAATAGTATCAAGCTTTTCACGCCAGGAAGGATTATGAACAGCAGATTTTCCTTCCGCTTGCTTTAATATTGCACCATCTCTTGTACGCAAAACCCCTGTATTTAACGCAACAAGAGTATCCTCAATTGCCTTATCAAAATCCTCCATTCGGCCTTCCTGACTAATATCGTCCTGAAATGCTGGGCGATCAAAGCATTGAACGAAAAACTTGATAAGGTCTTTATCTTCTTCAAAAGATTGCGTTGGCGAAGCCATTTCTACCTCTAAGATGGCTAATTCTTCCGCAATTTTTTTCCACCTATGAAGAACCTCTTTTGTATAACGAGCGGTGTCTGCATCTATTAGCTTTGAACAAGATTGACATAGCCATATCCCATTATCAAAAGACTTTCGTTCTTCGGTTGTCATGCTTTCGTCATATCTGGGGCCACCCTTGGCCGCAGCGCAAATATGGGAAGCTACGCCGATATTTATAATTTTATCAGGATCTGTATTTGCTCCACAGGTTAGTTTCCGGCAGCTCGGATTACTGCATTTTCTACCCACTCGATTTGCAAGCAATTCCTTCGCAGCCAAGGAAAAATCATCTCTGTTGTTTGCCATAAGTGTCACCTCGTTTCGTTTAAGAACTATTTTAAGTATAGCACAATAAGTAGATTATTTCTATGGACTCTCCTTAGCTTCGGGCCATTGTGGACGTGTTGACAAAGTGGTTGACAAAAGGGAAGTGTTCCGGTATAGTATATTTAGCACGTGCGCCATATAATGAAAGGAGCAAACGGATGAATACCATACAGGAACTGCAAAAGCTTAGGGAAGAATTGATCCGCGAGATCGATGAAAAATTCGATTGGATCATCGACGAGGTGAAAAAAGAAAGTGTACCGTCTCGGCAAAAAGAGAGCCGTAAACCGAGGAATTACGAGATCATATATCCGTTGAATGTAGGTGCAGGGATATTCAAGGGAAAACGACCGACCGGAGTTATTTTTGCAGATGGACGTAGAACAGAGAACCCCACATGGAAAAGCGTTGCGGAGGAATTGCTGAAAGATTGCTGCAAAGATTCGGATCAGCGTCAGGCACTCATGGATCTGCGGGGGAAAGTGTTGGGACGAAATCGGGTTCTGCTAGGGAGTGAGACCGGGAAAATGCGCAGCCCGGTAAAGATCGATGAAGCTCTATACATAGAGACACACTATGATGCCGAAACACTCATGCGGATTCTGACGACAAGAATTCTGGACATGGTTGGCTACGACTACAGCAAGATTCGGATCGCAGTCAAGGCGGAGTAAAACGGAGGAACATGCAGATGCAGCTGGCGATGCACATGGTAACGATCGAGGATCTGATGCCACAGGGACACTTCCTGCGGAAGCTGGAGGCAGCGTTGGACCTGTCTTTCGTATACGAGGAAACGGCGCGGCTTTACAGCCGTAAACTCGGCCGTCCGGCCATCGACCCGGTGGTCATCGTGAAGTATCTGCTGGTGGGTTTCCTGTACGGCATCCCGTCGGAGCGGCAGATCGAGCGACGCGTCCAGACCGACATCGCCCTGCGCTGGTACCTGGGCCTCGACCTCTTCGACCGGGTGCCGGATCACAGCACCGTCTCGCAGCTGCGCCGCCGGAAACCGTCCTTCCGCAAGGTGTTTCGGCGGTTATTTGAAGAAGTCGTGGGGCAGTGCATCGAAAAAGGTCTGGTCAGCGGGCGCGTGGTGGGGGCGGACTCGACCCATGTGAGGGCCAACGCCTCCCGTGCGTCGGAAGAACTGGTGGAAGTCGCGGAGGAGGCCGGCGTTTACTGGGAACGGCTGGACGATTATGAGGAGGAAGGGTTGGAGGAACTTGAGCGGCGAACCGGAAAGCGCCGCAAAAAGCGGACAAAGCAGATCAAACGGGACAACCGCCGCACCTACAAGCGCGTCAGCCGCACAGACCCGGAGTCGGGTCATCTGAAGCGCCCGGGGAAACCGGAGGGGCCTCATTACCTCGCCCATCAGGCGGTGGACAGCGACTACGGCATCATCGTAGGCCAGACCGTGACTGCCGGAGATGTGAACGATTCCGTGCCGTTTTTGGGCCTGATCGAGCATATTCATGAAAATGTTGTACCAATTCAGGCTGCCACGGCGGACGCCGCCTACGATTTTCCGCTGGCCCATCGGGCGCTGGGTGAACTGGGGATCGGCTTTTTCGTGCGGCCGCAAAAGGCCGCCGCGCGGGTGTCTGTCCAGTTTACGCGGGACGATTTTTGCCGCGACGAGAACCGTGATGTGTACCTCTGTCCCATTGGAAAAGATCTGTGTTTAAGGCGGCTGGCCCGCAGCGCCAGCGGCCTGTTTTGGGAGTATCAGGCGGATAAGCGGGACTGTGCGCTCTGTCCGCTGCGGGAAAAATGCCTGCGCGAGAGCGACAAACGCGGCGCAAGAAAGGTGTCCGTCAGCTACTTTGCGGCAGACCGACAGCGCAACCTGGAACGCCGTTCCATCCCGGAATACCGGGAGGCGCTGAAATTGCGGCAGGTCTGGTGCGAGGGCTCGTTTTCCGCGCAGAAGCGCGAGCACAACTTAGCGCGCGTTTTGCGACGAGGCTTAGAGGCAGCGGAGGACCACTGCCTCTTGTCGGCGACCGCATTGAACCTGAAACGGATGATAAAATACGCCGGATGACGCCAGTGGGCGTCTTTTTTTGTTGGTAGGGCGGAGCGGAGCGAGACTTTGTCAACAGCACCAAGTTGGCCCGAAGAATGTATAATTGACGATTTCTGAATTGTGCAGTAAAATTAAATTATAATTGACAATTAAAACAGGGGGGAACCCAAGATGGATAAGAGCTATATTTATCAGGTTCCAATCAGAGAATGGATTGAAAACGATTGGGGTAAAGGAATATTCGTACCTGTATATGGCAGCAAAAAGGATGACAAGTGGGATATGTTTTTTCAAAGCTATCTCATTTCAGCAGATGAGGCAGAGGGACAATTAGAAACGGATTCCTATGACATTCATAGTTCGTTATTGCCCGGGATCACCGTTTATGGCGCATGGGATTCGGGAGAAGCTGTATATCATAAATGGAATAACGATTCTAACATGGAGCCCTTAGTTATTAAAAGAGATTATAATGGCTTGGCAAATGATAACATAGAAATTGTAGAAGAATTTAGATTCCTTTTTAACCTTTACTATAATTCACAATCCAAAGAATATATCGACTTGGAGAATGATATTTCTGTTATAAAAATATCTGGTGACAATTTAGTTAGCATACATAAGCGGTATCTCAAAAGCTATCTCGCTGTAAAGAATATGGCACTCATCATGCACATTGATAGTCGTTGTGTTGACATTACTGGAGAAAAATTTCCAACAGATGGGATCGCTTATCGTAATGAAGACAATACCATTTTTTACACAGTGAATACAGGCAGATGCCATACAGGAGTTCGGCAAGAAAGTTTTTCTATTCTATTCGGGAAAAAAGTACTATTTGGATGCGAACTTAAAGATTGTAATATTTGGCCCTATAACGAAGAGAAGCATTACATTGATTTTATTATTGGTGTTGACAATGACGGTAGAGAAATACACCATACTTGTGATCCGAGTAAATTGAGCAATTATTTTGGCGCAAATCCTACTGCCCCACATTATTTGACTCCGGTATTCTTTGATTCGGCTGTTCTAAATAAGTATTATTCAAAGCCAGAAATATATAAGGTCGAAGATTGCATTATACGATGTGGTACATTGTGGTCACTTTATATTGATAATCAAAATACGAGGTATGTTTCGGTATATCTTGGTGACTTGGGCAGAGATTTACCAAGTGAACAAGAGCAACACTATTGGCGAGGATTTAACAAAGCACTTGATGCAAAATTAAGTGACACAAAGTTCAGAAGAGATTTTATGTCATTGCCTACAGACCCACAATCATTAGATTTCATCTTCAAAAATACTTATTTGAAGATCAATCGTCAATTTACTGAAAAAATGGGATGGCCGTTGTTCTTAGAACTTGATGAACAGGATTTATATAATTTTGAAGGACTACGTATTCCAATCAATAACTCTATTGTCGAAATGGATATGCTGGTGCTATCATTGGTTAAAGTAGTGCTGGATTCCTTAAATGAAAAGGAAATTGTAGCACAACTAACGGGTACATACGAAAAGCTGGTCGGGAGCATATCAAAATTAGAGGCATGGTTTCAAGAAAAACAGCTTACAGACTATCAAGATCATATTAAGTTCCTAAGAAATTTGCAGGAATTGCGCTCCAGTGGAACAGGGCATAGGAAAGGAAAAGGTTATCAAAAAATATCAAAAGTATTTGATGTTCAAAAAGAAAATTATGCAGAAACATTTTCTAATATCTTAGAAAGCACAACTTCATTCTTAAATTATATAGGAGCTCACTTAGAAGAACTAAGCAAGTAACTTTGAAACGCTGTTAATGGGGAAAGCGATTGGATTGCTTTCCCCATTCTATTTGAGACAAGATTTGCAAACCGTCTACAACATTGTTGCCCCGATAATGTACAATAAGTTGCGCAAATTGAAAAAAGCATAAAAGAAGACATAGCTTGCAGGCTCTGGTAGAATGAAGTTACCACACAAACATTCGAAAGGAGCAAGCAAACTATGTCCGAGAAAACTATACAGCTAAACGAAGGCGTACTTTCTTTTTTAATAACCTATCATTCTGCGCCACAGCCGATACCCTGCGTAAATAGCAAGATACAGATTCCGCTTCAAGAATCCCGGCTTTGGAAATCTGCTTGCTGCTGCGAATTCTTCCGTTGTAATCGAAACTCCGCATTGAATCGCAGTATTATTTTTACGCCAGATATTTCTCCATGAAATTGCAGCTCCAAACCAGCGTCCCCATTGCTTTGTTTTCGCATTTTTCTGATATGCATATGCCATCAAAAGGTCATCTGCACGGATAAAGTCCAGCAATGTCTGCTTATTTAGCGTTGCATTTTCGTCCCAACGATACCCGCCGATTATACAGTCTGCTGTAACCACATCATAGTTTCTCATGATTTGATAGCACAGTACCGCATCCGCAGACGGCCCAAAATCGTAATTGATCCCACCCGCTTTTATGTACGCTTCCTTTAGAATCGTTGTACCGCAGGTCGGCGCACCTGCACCAGTATGGCCGCAAATCAGTACGCCGAAGCGGGTCAATACTTCCTGAGACTGTCGCGGAAACTCCGTAGAGAGTCGTAACCCAAACTTGTTCTGAAACTCTACTTTGCGCGCACTGAGATAACCCAGTTTTCGCTTCGAATTTCGTTTTGTATTCAGCAATCTTCCAATCTGCTGCAATGCATCGCGACAAAGCACATCGTCATCATGCAGAAAGCACACCCATTCGCCTCGGGCCAGTTCTACACCGCGATTCCAGTTATATCCAGAACCGAGATTTTTTCTGTTGTGGTACAGTTTGACATTCTTTGCAGCCAATTCTTTTATGACAGACAGTGCCGGTGTATTACCACTTTCATCTAAGGGGGTATTATCTACCACAATAATCTCCCAAGGATATGGAACATTCTCCTGAGACAACACACTTTGCAGCGTTTGGTAAAAAAGTTCTTTTCGATTATAGGTAGGAATTACAACGGTCATCCAAGGACTATTCTTTTCTTGATTTATGCCGTAAATCAATTCACTGGAAACATCCGCAATTTTTGCAAAATTGTCCACCTTTTCATCAATGTGAAAAAAGGCGTCTGGGCGCATAGACGCAATATCAGTTCTCTTCGTCAAGGTCCTCTATCTCCCACGAATCAACTCATGCTTACAGAGATGCCCCGCCATCTACAGGTAACACCACACCAGTCAAATATCTCGCCGCATCAGATGCAAGGAAAGCCACAACCTCCGCAACCTCCTCTGGTGGTGCAACATAGCCCAGCGGAATACGCTCCGCATAAATCTTTCGGTCTCTGTCACCCAAAATTGGTGTGTCAATAATACCGGGACAAATACAGTTGACACGGATATGTTCTTCACCATAATTCTTTGCCATCTGGTGGGAAAACTGAATCACCGCTGCCTTCGATGCACTATACGCATAGGAACGTCCCGCCGCATAGTGTTGGAGTCCTGCAATTGATGCGTTGTTGATAATCGTTCCGTGGGACTCTAACAGATATGGTTTGATACTCCGCGTTACATAGAAAATTCCGTTTATATTGATATTAAAAGTCTCCTGCCAGGTTTCTACCGGCATTCGTTCGATTTCCATAGACGGCAGCATAACGCCAGCATTGTTAAATAGGACATCTACTCGTCCAAATGATTTACCGACCTGTGCCGCCATCGTTTCGACTTGTTTGAAATCAGAAACATCACAAGCAATAAATGAGGCGTTTACACTATACTGTTTCAGTTCATTTTCAAGCTGAACTCCGCGCTGCTGATTTCGGCCTATCAATACCACATTTGCACCCAATTTTGCAAATTTTTTGGCTGTCGCCGCTCCAATGCCAGAAGTAGCGCCTGTTACAACCACAACTCTTCCGTTAAAATCTCCCATTGTTGATTCTCCCTTTTATAACAAGCTGTTCAGCTTTTTGGCAATCATCTCCGCCGTTAATCCATAGTGCTCCATCTTCTCGTCGTAGCTTCCGTAGTTTCGGAAAATCTCTCTAGGGAAGGCGACCTGCTCTATTTGTAGTGCGCGGCCTGGGAGTGCTCGCTGAACGTCATACAGCAGAGTCCCTTCATACTCCGGTTCAACGATTAGTATCTTATTGGCAGGGCAATTGTCCGCCAGGTTTTTATGATCAAAGGGTTCCAACGTCGTGTAATACAAAACCGTGACATCCTTGTCTTTGCAGACCTCCATGACCTCGTCCAACATCACGGAAACTGCAATGACTGTTGCCTTGGAACCGCGCTGGATCACATTTGCTTTTCCAAAAACAACGTCTGGGTCATAGTTCTTATTGGGATGGTCACTGACCCGGAAAAAGGTCGGGTGTCCGTTCCGATATGACTGGTCAAACAGCTGGATAAACTGCTTCGCTGTGCCCGGGGCAACAAACTCACACCCCGGAATCATTTTGATCAGCTGGGCATCCTCGGCACAATAGTGAGAATATCCATACTTAGGATAGTCCACAGCAGCACCCGTTCCGACCACATTGACACCTAATTTCTGATAGGCCAGATCCATTTTGATTTGTTCCAAGGTGCGCTCGATCAGATACGGCTGGATGCCAAAAATCGTAGGTACAAGACCTCGTCTGGACATACCGGCGGCAATGCTGAACATTGCATCCTCATAAATACCGACATTGGTGCAGCGTTCTGGGAAATCCCGCAGCACATCGCGAATGGCCCACATACCAATATCCACAGTAAAAAACGTTGTATCCGGCTCATTGCGGATCATATCTGCGACCCGGCTCAAAAAGGCACGTCTCAAAATGCATCCACCTCCCTACAAAGCAGTTCCAGTTCCTCTGCGTTGGGAGCCTTGTGGAACCAAACGTCATGATCTGTCAGCGTCTTGCTTCCGTAGCCGCGCACAGTATGGGCAACAACAGCCTTGGGGCGACCATTTTTCAGCAAACCTATTTCACGGAAGGTCTGCTCCGCTTCCGTCATATCATGTCCATTGATCTCCACAACATCAAAGCCGAAAGCAGACAGCTTGTCCTGAAAACTGCCCATGTCCACCATTGCTCCCACGGAGTCATTATCGTCGATGATGACACAGAGGTTGTCCAGCTTCTTGGCGGAGGCAAAGATACAGGACTCCCACATGGTTCCCTCGCAGAACTCTCCGTCCCCGCACAGAACGTAGACCCGGGACGGTAAATTCTTAATTTTGTTGGCATGTGCGATCCCAACTGCAAAAGGAAGACCGTGCCCCAGAGAACCGGCATTATTTTCAATACCGCCCTCCGGGAATTTCGTCAGGTCGGTCTGAATGCAGTAGCGGCTGTGAAATTGACCGATCCCAGACGCGATCGCTTCCCGGTCAAACATCCCTTTCTGGATGAGCACGGGGTACAGCGCCAGTGTGGCCTGTCCCTTACTGATGATGAAGAAATCACGGTCATCTGCTGTCGCGGTTTCTGGACTCCAATTCATAATTTTGTCGTATAGTGTCCAGACGACATCCAGACAAGAAAAAACGCTTTGTAAGTTTCCATCCTGACATTTATGGGATAGATAGAGGGCGTCTTTTCGTAAAATTCTCGAAATATCTGTCACTCCCATAGCTCCTTATCTTTCAAAGATTTTTTATACAATTTTGCCATTTGTCTCGCTTTGAAAAAATCATATATCTTTTTAATTGCGAGTACATATATCACATATACATGCTTGTTGGGACGTTTACTACAAATGCTATCAAAATCTGCTGTTTTAAGATGGCCCTGCACACTTTTCTCTTTTTGTTCAATTACTTGAACAACGAATCTTCTATATTGCGAGGAGCCAAAAATTTTTCCCCACAAGCCTAATAACCAATTTTTTGAATACACATATTCACGGAAATCGTAATTATTCTTAATGGTTTTATACGTCGATTCAGGTTTAGACATTGTGTTATTTCCCCATCGATAAAAACCATACGGAATTGTCGTGGAATATACACTATATTTGTTTTCCAAACAATAGTACAGAATCAAATCAGCCGATATTCCTAAATCGTCATTAAAGCCCCCAGTCTCTATAACTGCTTTTCTCAAATACGTTGCCCCATTTGACGGAATATCACCGCCAATATGTCCCGTGAAAAGGATATTTGAATGTGTCAGCTTATACAACGCATAACTAAATGGCTGATTCACATAATAGTTCTGGGCATTTGCAAGTTCGGCTTTGTGATTTTCTGGTTTCTCTTTGTCGTATGTAAACTGATGATACCTTGCACTCACGGCACCCAGTGGTTTATTACAATGTTTTTCAAGAAACCTCACTGTTTTCTCCATATATTGGAGCGCATATGGAAGCAAAATATCATCGTCATGCAACATCATGACCCATTTTCCACGAGCCGTAAATATCCCTCGGTTAAAATTGTCACCCGGACGTAAATGTTCGCTGTTACGATAGTAAAGAATGCGTTTATTGTCAATTTTCCGAATCAGTTTTTCTGTCTCATTCTGCTTTCCATCATCTTCTTCGTTATCAACAATAATAATATCCCACGGAAAGTATGTATGCCATTGGCTAAGTGCGCTATTGATAGCATCCTCCAGCAAATCAACTCGCTTATACGTTGGGATAAAAATTGTAAATAATGGGTCCTTTATATAATCTGGATTCCCGTATAAAAGCCTTGTCTGAACGCCTACCGTTTTGTGAAAGCAATCCTCGTTTGCTTCAAATTCAGGGCCATGGTATCCATTCATGATAACCGCTCCTTTTCTCCGGGTACAAATCCGCATACCACATAATAGATACCTTTAATCAGCACGGTTATTTTCGATTTATCATGTTTCGTCAAAAATTTTGCAACAAAGCGTGGAGTTCTGGCTACAAGATAAAACTTTCGTAATGAGGTATCACATACAAGGGGAATCAACTCACGATTTTCATTCACATTCTTTATAGTGAGTGTTCCATTCGCTCTCGCTTCGAGCAAAGATTTGATATAAAACGGATGATAGTCTTCCCTATCCGCCTTACATGCATCTCGTTTATATACATCATATTCTTTAGGAAGGCTCTGGATAGACTGATACCATTGTCTACACCATAGTTTGACTGGATCATAATTCGCATAGCGTTCCTCTGTTGTTGCAAAATTGTAGTTCCATTGAATACCTATGTAACTATCAACCATTATGCTTTTCTTGGCAATACACTTAAAAATAGATTCCATTTGCCACATACCGGTTTCTACTGCGTCGTCTCTCACAGAAAGTTCTGCCATAGATTTTGCTATTGGTGAAGCTAAAATTACCGTTCCTAACGTGCATAACTGCTTGCACTTGTCCTTAAAGAGTTCCGCAGCATCTGTATAGGCTTTATCTTCTACTTCTTGTGCCTCTCTCCAAGCAGGTGTCACAACGATCATGTCCGCTTTCTTTTCAATACTTCGCTCGATTTTTTTTATGATGCCCCGTATATCCAACAGAAATTCGCTATCATGTATCCACAGGTAATCATATTCTTTGGATAATTCTTGACAAGCACAACGTAATATCTCTATTTTGTTTCCTGCTGCGTTTGCTTTTGAATATTTTCTGTAAAAAATATTTTTAAAACCATCAAAAACAAAATTATTGACAAAGACTTCTGTTTTATTGTCATCACTCGCATCATAAACAAAAATATCTATATGATTCCAATAAAGTGAAGTTGCTGCACCAAATAGCCATCTATCAATAGCTTTTCCATCATTCTCAGTTGGAATTATGACTGCGATTTTTTTTTTTGCAATATGCGTCTCAGCATACTGTCTTGCAGTCTTTTCCCGATAAATCACGCGATCTTCCTCAGATAAACTGCTCAATATTTCCGAAATGTCATCGATAGGAATATCTTTATAATACTTTGCATACGCCGGATTACAGTTGAATTTCGCTGTCAAAAAATACGGAATGGAAAATCCCCACGGTTCTTTCCGATAGATGTCAACAATATTCTCGCTATAAACTTCCAGCATTGGGGCAATATCATACGTTTTCCCATACTGCTCATTCAAATACTTCGCAATGATCTCCAAATTTAAATTTCCGGCGCCGCGGCCGATTCCGTACACACTGGCATCAATGATCACGTCACGGCTAAAGTTCTCTTTGAGCATCGCCTGGGACACGCCCAACGCCTGCATCATGTTATTGTGTCCGTGGTAACCCAGTGCAATCTCAGCCGGCATGTTTTCATCGGCCAAATGCATGTAATGCAGCAAACCTTCTGCGTTTTCCGTACCCCAACTGTCCACTACATAAATGGCCATCGGAGACAGCTCGGAGAACTGCTTTACCATCGACACAAATTCATCGTCAGAGTACTGGCTGACACGGGCCGGCTGAACGCAGAGCCGATACCCCTTTTCGACGATTCCCTTGCAGTATTCATACCCTTCCTGCAGGGCATCCACTTCGATGCCGTCCGCATTATGCTTGGTTTTCCAGACGATCACCCGAATGATGTCCGCACTATCTTCGTTTGCCGGTGCCAGCATGTCCAGAGGGAGAGGATTCACGACCTCGCACATAACTGCATACGCAATACCAGGCTTCTTCTCCGGGATCAACGCCTTTACCTGCTCCATGGAGTTGAACACCGTCCTGTCCTTCTGGTAAGGCTCATTTTTCAAAAAGCCAAGCTCTAAAATGTCGACCTTGGTCTGCTCCAGCTTTTCGATCATCTCGGGAATTTCATCTTCCCCAAAGCGCCAATCGTTGATATAGCCTCCATCCCGCAGGGTACAATCTAACAGCTTTATGTTTCCCATTGATTTACTCCATTATTGTTTAATCTTCAGTGCAGCGTGGACCTGCTCCACAATATCCTCCGCTCTCAAGTGGTACTGTTCCCGCAGAAATGCCTCGGGACCGACCTGACCAAATTGGTCACGCACTCCGATTCGCAGCACCGGCACTGGGTGCCGCTCGGCCAGCAATTCCGCCACAGCACCACCCAAGCCGCCATGGATGCTATGATTTTCCGCCGTCACGATTGCACCAGTCTCCTGGGCACATTGAATCACTAATTCCTCGTCCAGCGGTTTGACGGTGACCGGATCCACCACTCGAACATGAATGCCCTGTTCTGCAAGCTGCTGTGCAGCATCCAAGGCTGTGGCAACCATTACGCCGGAAGCAATGACCGTCACGTCATCACCCTCTGTTAATACGAAGCCCTTTCCAATGGAAAAATGCGTATCGCGTTCGTAGACATCAGGCACATTACGCCTGGCAGTGCGAAAATAGGTGACGCCGTCCCAATCTTTCGTCGTTTCCAACATATTGGTAAGCATCGTGCCATCGGTGACATCCACTATGCAGGCATTCGGGATCGTCCGCATCATCGCAATGTCTTCAAAGCACATATGTGTACCGCCATTGTCCGTTGCCATAATGCCGGCGTCTGAGCCAATTAAATGGACTCGCTTATGCCCATATCCCACGCTTAAAAATACTTGGTCGAATACGCGTCGGGTAATAAATGGGGCAAAACTATGAATATAGGGCTTATACCCGGCCAAATACAGGCCCGCGGCAACACCGACCATATTTGCTTCTTGAATACCGCAATTAAATACCCGGCTCGGATACTTCTCCCAAAGTTCTTGTGTTTTCAGGGAACCCATCAGGTCTGCATCCAGATAGACGACTTTATCATCCGACAAAAAAAGCTTCTCCATCGCCGGGCTAAACAGTTGTGTGATCTCCGCCTCGGGAGTTCCACCGCGATACCGCAATTTCATCTTGCGTCCTCCATTTCCAGCCGTTTCTCCTGCTCATCCAGCTCTTTCAGCGCTTGTTCAGCCAGTTGGTGTGGCAAACCAATACAATGGTTATTGGGAAGGGAGGAGATACAGGAAATATTAGCTCCCTTCACCGTATCCAAGACGATCATGTGGGGTTTTTCTGTGTCCTCCTTGGCCTGCTTGATCGCATGATCGATCGCAATCACATCACTTCCATCTACCACAACTGCATTCCAGCCAAAAGATGAGAACTTTGCCACTGCATCTCCCAATTTCATGACTTTGTCATTAGAACCGTCAATCTGCATCTTGTTCCAATCCAAGAAGGCAATCAAATTTCCCAACTGATAGTGGGCCGCAAATTGAGCGGCTTCCCAATTCTGCCCCTCCGCCAGCTCACCATCACCTAAAATGCAGTAAGTTCTTTGATCGCTGCCGGATAATTTTGCTCCCAGTGAAAGGCCACAGCTGATAGACAGGCCCTGACCCAGACTTCCCGTTGTTGCGTCCACTCCCGGAACTTTCGTCCGGTCACAGTGCCCCGGAAGCGTCGTCCCGCCGCGATTCAGCGTGTTCAGCCGTTCATAAGGAAAGAATCCCTTCAACGCCAGAGCCGTATAAATTGCGGGACCTGCGTGCCCTTTGGAGCACACCAGATAATCCCGTCCGTCCCAATCAGGTTCCTCGGGACGTACTCGAAGTTCTTCATTGTAAAGAACGGCCAGCAACTCTGCCAGGTCTAAAGAACCGCCGATATGCCCGCCGCCCTTGTGCTCAATGGCCTCTACAATTCCACGCCGAATGCGAAGCGCAAACTCGTTCAATTCTTTTTCTGTATGTCTCATAACGTCCCCTCGTTGACTGCGTCCTTAATAACGCTAGCCATATGGTCGATCATCTCATCTGTCATGCCCGGATACACGCCGACCCAGAAAGTATTGTTCATAATAAAATCCGTGTTCGTGAGTTCACCGCAGATGCGATATCCTTCTCCGCCTCGCATCTGGTCAAAGCACGGATGCTTGATCAAATTTCCGCTAAACAGCAATCTGGTCTGAATATTGTGTGCCTCAATGTATTTTGTGACCTGATTCCGGTCTAAGCCGCTGTCTGCCCGGACAGAGATCAAAAAACCGAACCAAGAAGGACGGCTATTCTCTGCTGCCTCCGGCAAAATAACTCGGTCAGAAATGCTTTTCAACGCTTTGTGCAGTCGATCCCAGTTATGTCGTCTCCGCTCAATAAACTGAGGGAATTTTTTCAGCTGCTCACAACCAATTGCCGCCTGCATATCGGTTACCTTCAGGTTATATCCGAAGTGACTGTATACATATTTGTGGTCGTAACCAGCAGGGAGCTGACCATACTGTCCGTCAAAACGATGGCCACAGAAATTATCCTGCCCGGAAGGGCACACGCAATCGCGCCCCCAATCACGATAGCTTTTAATCAGCCGATTTAGCAAAGGACTATTGGTGTAGACACAACCACCTTCACCCATTGTCATATGATGCGGCGGATAAAAACTGGAGGTACCAATATCGCCCCAGGTCCCAGTAAAACGAGTCTCCCCATCAATGGTGTACTGGCTTCCCAGAGCATCACAGTTGTCCTCTACCAGCCACAGTTGATACTTATCACAAAATGCTTTGACGGCAGACAAGTCAAAGGGATTCCCCAGCGTGTGTGCGATCATGACTGCCTTCGTTCTCTCGCTGCGGGCTTCCTCCAATTTAGACACATCGATGTTGTACTGAGGTACCGTTACATCTACAAATACCGGTTTCGCGCCGTACTGAATAACCGGAGCCACCGTAGTCGGAAATCCACAGGCTACCGTAATCACCTCATCGCCGGGCAAAATCTGACGTTCACCAAGTTCCGGCGCAGTCAAAGCCATAAATGCGATCAAGTTCGCGGAGGAGCCGCTATTCACCAAGTTGGCAAAACGAACACCGATCCATGCCGCAAATTCCCGCTCAAACTCGTCTGCAAACCGTCCCGTGGTCAGCCAAAAATCCAGACATGCATCTGTCAACGCACACATTTCTTTCTCGTCAAATACACGAGACGCATAGCTGATTCGATCTCCAGGCGTAAACTTATTCTTATTTTCCTTGAAATCGTGGTAGTATTCTGCAACCAGAGCCTTGATTCGCTCCCGTGCCTCTGCTTCATTCTTCCAGATAGCCATAACTATTTTTCCCTTCTCCATGGACGTAATATATCATCATAGACGGATTGAATTTTCATAAAGTCATGTGGCAGTTCATCGAACCACTGTAAATACCCGTTCTCGTCACTTGTCTTATCTCCGTTGTCGATGCAATACCCATCTGGCAAATGGCAACGGTAAAGAATCGCAACATTATGTCCCCGTTCTTTAGGGTGAGTCTGCAAGTTATTATCACCACGCAGCACATTGCGTACCGCCAGGGGTTCAACATCAAACTCAACTTCACAACCTAACTCACGTTTCGCCGTTTCTTGTACTCTCACTGTCAGTTCCTCGCCATATCGCAGACAGCCACCAGGAATATGCCAGCTTTTCTCAAAAAAGTCATCGTTGCGTCGGGACAACAGCAGTTGCCCCTTTTCGTTCATAATCAAAAGGTCCACATTTGGAATGGGCACTAAGGCTGAAATCATCCAAAATAATTCCTCCGTCATGCCGTTCCTCGCATCCAGTTCGGCGTTTCGAAGCAATTCCACCGCATCCTCTAGCTCTTTTGACAATTTCATCTGCCGCACTCCAGATAGGCCTTGATCTGGTAGGACATCTCTTCTGGGATATTGCCGTTCTCAAAATAAACCTTCGTCCACTCCACTGTCTTTTCAATTGCCTCTTGAATATGCCAATGTGGCTGCCAATTCAGTGTTTTTTTGATTTTAGAACAGTCCAGCTTCAGAAAATTTGCTTCGTGGGGACCATCGACCCATCGATTTTCCCAAGCAGCTCCATTACCCCAGATATTACAAAACAGGTCGGTCAATTTGCCGGTAGTCACACAATCACATTCATCTGGCCCAACATTATACCAATCCGCCACAGACGAATCTTCATACTGTCGCTGTGCAATCATCAGATAAGCAAATAGGGGTTCCAATACATGTTGATAGGGTCTGGTCGAATACGGATTCCGCACCACAATTGGTTTCTTCTGCTTCGCAGCTCGAACACAATCCGGGATGATCCGGTCACGCGCAAAGTCTCCGCCTCCAATGACGTTGCCAGCTCGCGCCGTAGAAATTGCTACTGAATTATCTGCGAAGAAGCTATTTTTGTAGCTGTGTGTAACTAATTCAGAGCAGGATTTAGAGTTGGAATATGGGTCAAAACCATCCAAGGGTTCATTCTCACGATAGCCCCATTCCCATTCATTATTGTGATAGACCTTATCTGTCGTAACATTTAGGAAACTCTTCACACAAGAACTCCGCCGTACACATTCAAGGATATTAACTGTACCCATCACATTTGTTTCGTAAGTATAAGCAGGTTCCTCATAACTGGTACGGACAATAGGTTGCGCCGCCAAATGAAACACGATTTCTGGTTGTGCTTGGTCAAAAGTTTTTTTCATGGTCTGAAAATCTCGTATATCTCCAATTACTGAAGTCATTGTGTTTTCTATATCTGCCAGAGAAAATAAATTAGGTGTCGTCGGCGGAGCCAGCGAATATCCGGTCACCATTGCCCCGGCATCAATCAATATCTTACACAGCCAGCTCCCTTTAAATCCTGTGTGCCCAGTTACAAAAACACGCTTGTTTTCGTAAAATTTCAAATTTTCCATCAGTCCCACACTTTCCACGGTGCCGTTCCATTAGCCCACAGTGTTTCTAACAATTCCTTTTCCCGCGCGGTATCCATGCACTGCCAAAACCCAGTATGGCGATAGCTCATGAGTTCGCCTTTCTCCACCAGTTTCTGCAGAGGTGTAGTTTCAAATACAGTTTGGTCACCTTCTAAGTAGTCAAACACTGCAGGCTGCAAGACCATAAATCCAGCATTGATTGCCGTGCCATCACTGCCCTGCTTCTCGCGGAAGCTTTTTACGCTTCCCTGTTCGGTAATGTCCAAAACGCCCTTCTGCTGTTTTTGAATAACTGCTGTCAGTGTTGCCAGCTTCCCGTGCTTTTTATGAAATTGAACCAAATCAGAAATGTTGACATCGCACACAGCGTCGCCATAAGTGAGCATAAACGGCTCATTTCCGATATACGGTTGGATTCTCTTAATTCTGCCGCCCGTCATTGTGTTGAGACCAGTGTCTACAACGGTTACCTTCCAGCGCTCTGAATTATTGCGATGAACGATCATTTCGTTCGTACCCTTGGAAAAATCAAATGTAATATCTGATGTATGCAAAAAATACTCTGCAAAATACTCCTTGATGATATGCTGCTTATACCCAGCACAAATTACAAATTCGTTGAACCCATAATGCGAATACAGCTTCATAATATGAAGCAAAATTGGGATACCTCCAATTTCAATCATAGGCTTTGGCTTAAACTGGCTCTCCTCAGAAATTCGTGTTCCAAAGCCACCGGCAAGTAACACCACTTTCATTTTGTATCCTCCTTACATCATCTCAATGCTTAAATTTTCGCGTTACTATTTCGCTATAGACTCTTGCCGGTAACATTCCAACTACAATCGGTTTCAAAACATAAGGAATACCAGCTGGCATTAACCCAAGTCTGCAATATCCTTGGAAACGAACTCTCGCTTCGTCTAGGCGATCATTCATTGGTCGATACTTTTTTCGCCAATCATTTACGACACGATATTGATATAACTCCGTTTGAAGGTTCTCGCCGCGAAAACCCTCGGCGTACATTCGCATAAAAAGATCGTAGTCCTCACACCTGCGTGTCTCGCTGGACTCTCGATACCCATTGAATCGTTTTAAGGCTTCCGTGTGCGCGACAACCGTTGGATGTGCAAATGGATTTGTCCATAAAAAGCTCCGTTTGGTCGGCTTGGCCTCGCACAAATATCTCCCCTGTGCTTGTCCCTGTGCATCAATGACTGTTGCACACGTTCCAAGGAAATCACAAGAGGGGTGTTTCTCCAAATAATCCATTTGTTTCTGAAATCTAGTCGGTTCTGAAATATCGTCATCGTCTTGTCGAGCGATAAATTCTCCCTTTGCCATCAAAAGGCATCGATTTAATGATGCCGCTAATCCGCAGTTCTGATGGTTTTCAATCAGTCGAATTCGTGGGTCGCTCTGTGCAAGCTCATCCAGCCACTTCTGTGTCTCATTGGTCGACCCATCATTGCAGATCAAGAATTCCCAATCACGAAATGTCTGTTGGCAAATGGAACGTACGCTCTGGTATAACCATTCCTTATTCGCACAGTTATACGTCCCCATGATTACGGATAATTTTGGCATCTGACTCACCGTAGTCCTTCCTGCAGTTGGAGATTGTCTCATTTTGGGTGGAACTAACAATCGTATTGTCAGCAACAATCCCATTTACCACACACCCAGCCCCAATCACACAGTGGTCTCCAATCCTTGCCCGCCGCAGAATCACTACATTGCTGCCAATCCAGCAGTGGCTTCCAATCTGCACAGGGCTTGTGACATAGCCTTGCTCCTTGATCGGCGTAGTTGCATCCGAAAAGCGGTGGTTGTGGTCATAGATTCGGACACCTTCTCCGCAAATCGTACCCGTGCCAATTTCGACTTGGTCTAAGCAGTTGATCGAGCAGTCATGGTTAAAAAAACAGTGGTCTCCGATGCGTACTTGCCCTTGCCCCTCTATCATGAGGTGAAAGCCACTGCGAAAGGTCGTTCCAGCTCCCCATGAAATTCGTTTCCCGTATAAAAGACGGTATCCAAACTGCTTTAATATGGCGATGATGTGGTATTTTAACTTTAAAATCAGCACATCCTCACCTTCCTAAATCAACTCTTTTCATACTGATCACAAATTTCTTTTGTCTCTCCCACCATCTGCACCTCCCCATGCTCCAGCCACACGACCCTGTCGCACATCTCCCGGATCTGCTGCAAGCTATGGGACACAAACAGCACCGTCGTGCCGCCGCTCATCAGTTCCAACATCCGCTTGCGGCTTTTTTCCTGAAAGTCCGCATCGCCCACAGACAAAATCTCGTCCACGATCAGAATTTCGGGATTCACCACCGTGGCGATGGAGAAGGCCAGCCGGGCCAGCATACCGGAGGAGTAGTTCCGAATGGGCACCTCGATGAACTGCCCTAGCTCGGAGAAGGCCACGATCTCGTCGTACTTGGACTGCAAAAATTCCTCGCTGTACCCCAGAATGGCACCGTTGAGGAAAATGTTCTCGTGCCCCGTCAGGTCCATATCAAAGCCGGAGCCCAGCTCCAGCATGGGGACGATGTTGCCGTGGCTGGTCACGCTGCCCTCGGTGGGCTTTAAAATGCCGGAAATTACCTTCAAAATGGTGCTTTTCCCGGCCCCGTTGTGGCCGATGATGCCCATGACCTCGCCCTTGTACACGTCAAAGCTGGCGTGCTTCAGCGCCCAGAACTCGTTGGTTTTCAGCTTGCCGCTGAGCTTGCGGGTGACGAACTCCTTTAGGGACAGAATCTTGTCGTCCGTCAGGCGGAAGCGCATGGACACGTCCCGCACCTCGATCATTTTCTTTCGCTGGCGCTCGGCATCCCGGGCCTGCCGCTCCCGCAGTTCTTTTTTCGTTTCTTTCCTCATGCTCGCCACCTGTTACAGATAGAGGACAAACTTGTCCTGGGATTTTTTGAAGACAACTGCGCCGATCACCAGCGTCACCAGCGCAATGACCGCGCACTGAGCGTACATCACCGGTTCCGGGGAGATGCCGTCGATGATGCAGCTGCGGACGAAGGTCACATAGAGGTACAGCGGGTTCAGCTTCACCACAGCCTGCACCCCCTCCGGAAGGGCGCTCACCGGGTAGAAAATGGGGGTCAGGTACATCCAGATGGTGGTCAGCACGCCCCACAAAAACTGAATGTCCCGGAAAAACACCATAGCCGCCGCCAGCAGCATCCCCAGTCCCAGGCAGAACAGCGCCAGCAGGAACAGGGGGATGGGCAGCAGCAGATACGCCTTGGTGGGCAGCAGCCCGGAAATCAGCGCCACGGCAAACAGCGGAATCAAGGAAATCAGCAGGTTCACCATGGAGGACATGATGCGCGTCAGCGGGTAGATATACTTGGGCACATAGACCTTGGTAATCAGCCCCGCATTGCCTACGATAGAGGTCAGCGCCATGCCGCAGGACTCGGAAAAATAGCTGAACACCACGTTGCCGCACAGCAGATACACCGGAAAATAGGGAATATCGAACTTGAACATATTGGAGAACACCACATACTGCACCAGCATGTTCAGCAGCGGGTTCAGGAAACTCCAGAACACGCCCAGCACTGAGCGCTTGTATTTTGCCTTAAAGTCCCGGTCCACCAGCTGCTTGATGAGAAAGCGATACTTCTGCACCGCCACCAGGGCATTGGCCAGGAAACTGTGCTTGCCCTGGGTCCACTTCCGGTAGACCAGCAGCAGGTACAGGCCGATGGCCGCACCCAGGGCGGCGGTGAACTCCCAGTAGTGCAGGCCGGTCCAGATATAGTCCTCGCCGGTGACGGAGAAACACAGCACACCCTGTGTCGGCTGGCCGTTCATAGTCAGGGAGAAGGGCGTCTGGCCCTCCTTCAGGTCCTCATTCAAGGCCGCTGCGCCGCTGACGGACATCAGGGGCGAAGCCGCTGCGCCGGGGGCGGAGTCCGCATACACCCGCAGCAGCAGGGGTGTGTTGCACAGCCCCTCGATGGGTTCGTCCGCCGTCATGGTGGTCAGGCCGCCCTCCTGGATCTGGGACACGTCGAAGGTCTTGGACAGCACCAGGGAACCGTCATTCAGGTTATACAGCTCCATGGTCGCCGTGCCGCTGTTGGGACGGTAATAGGTCCCCCACTGGACGCTGACCTCCTGCAAGCGCTGGATCTCCATGGAGAAGGTCTGTTCGAGCACCGCCCCCTGTGCCAACTCCACGGTGCCCGATTCGGCGATGGGCAAAGCAATGTCCCCCCGGGACTCCCGGAAGTGCAGCTGATGGCCCATGAGGAAATACAGTAAAATCACCAGCGCCATGTAAATCACAATGCACAGGGCGCAGATGCGTTTCAGGTTAAAACTTGGCTGTTGTTCGTTTGATTTCATAAAATGCGTTTCCTAATCTGATATTTCTGATGTTTTTTGTGGGCCTTACTCCCACCCCACGCTCAACTGCTCCGTCTCCAGCTGCCGCTCATAGGCCTGCCGGACCAGAAGGTCGAAGTTGGCCTCAATGCTGGAAATCGTCGTCTTATAGAGCTGCCGCAAAGCACGGATGTTGCCCTTTTCGGCGGGCACCTTGGCCTCCTGGGCCAGCTTTTGGATGAACAGGCTG
>OGJY01002083.1_pt1 | contig 21183 bp, 19 predicted proteins | sample 1572231 | NCBI WGS metagenome assembly OGJY01 (sample SAMEA2582121, study PRJEB24529) | metagenome | biome: Human gut stool | place: China | collected 2011
TTCAAAATCATAATCTTTAGGTAATATTCCCTCATTTACTAATTCTTCTTGTAATATAGTTACAAAATCTAATAGATTTTCTGGACTATTATTACCTATATTATAAATAGAATAAGGTGGTACTGGTAATCCATCTTCTCCCACTTTTCTCTCTGGAGCTTTTTCCATTACAGATTTTACTCCATAAACTATATCATCTATATAAGTAAAATCTCTTTTACAATTTCCATAATTAAATATCTCTATAGTTTCATTATTTCTTAACTTATTTGTAAAACTAAAATATGCCATATCTGGTCTACCTGCTGGACCATATACTGTAAAAAATCTAAGTCCTGTTGAAGGAATATTATATAGTTTTGAATAGCTATGAGCCATTAACTCATTTGATTTTTTAGTAGCTGCATATAATGATACTGGATTATCTACCTTATCATATACTGAATAAGGTATTTTCTTATTACTTCCATATACAGATGATGATGAAGCATATACTAGATGTTCTACTCCTTTTGCTCCATTATCATAACTATGTCTACAAGCTTCTAAAATATTATAGAATCCTATCATATTACTTTGGATGTATGCATCTGGATTTATAATACTATATCTCACTCCAGCTTGAGCTGCTAAGTTTACTATTATCTCTGGTTTATACTCATTAAAGATATTATCTATTGTATTTTTATCAGCTATATCTCCCTTTATAAAGTGATATTTAGAATTTTGATGTTTTTCTAACTCTTTTTCTATTTCTGATAATCTCCACTTTTTTATACTTACATCATAGTAATCATTTAGATTATCTATTGAAACTATATTAATATCTTCAATTGTTTTTAATAGTTCTAATATTAAATTAGAACCTATAAATCCAGCTCCACCAGTTACCAATATAGTTTTTTCTTTCAACTCTATATTTTGCATATTCCTCAACTCTTTCTTTAATTAATCTCTTTTAAATATATCTCTTGTATATACCTTTTCTTTTACATCATCAAGCGAACTATCATATCTATTAGCTATAATACTTTGACTTAGTTTTTTAAATTCATCTAAATTATTAACTACTTTACTTCCAAAGAAAGTTGTTCCATCTTCTAAAGTAGGTTCATATATAATTACTGTTGCTCCTTTTGCTTTTATACGTTTCATTATTCCTTGAATACTACTTTGACGGAAATTATCACTATTACTTTTCATAGTTAGTCTATATACTCCAACTACTATCTCTTTTTCCTTTGTTGGATCATAAGAACTATTTGCTTCATAAGCTCCTGCTATTTCCAACACACGATCAGCTATGAAATCTTTACGAGTTCTGTTTGATTCTACTATTGCTCCTATTACATTTTGCGGTACTTTATCATAGTTAGCTAATAACTGCTTAGTATCTTTTGGTAAACAATATCCTCCATAACCAAATGATGGATTATTATAGTAACTTCCTATTCTTGGGTCTAAACATACTCCATTTATTATCTCTTGAGTATTCAATCCTTTCATCTCTGCATAAGTATCTAACTCATTAAAGTAACTTACTCTCAATGCTAAATATGTATTAGAGAATAGTTTTACTGCTTCAGCTTCAGTAAATCCCATTATTAATGTTTCTATATTCTCTTTTATTGCTCCCTCTTGTAATAACTTAGCAAATTCATTAGCTTTTTTAGTTAACTCTTCATCATTTTTATCAGTAGAAACTATAATACGTGAAGGATATAAATTATCGTATAAAGCTTTTGATTCTCTTAAAAACTCTGGACTAAATATTATATTTTTTGTATTATATTTTTTTCTTACTGATTCAGTATATCCCACTGGAATAGTTGATTTAATTACCATAATTGCATTAGGATTAACTTCTAGTACTTTTTCTATTACATTTTCTACTGCTGATGTATCAAAGTAATTTGTCTTTGAATCATAGTTTGTAGGTGCTGCTATTACTACAAAGTCTGCTTCTTTATATGCTGCCTCTCCATCTAAAGTTGCTACTAAATCTAATTCCTTATTTACTAGATACTCTTCAATATATTCATCTTGAATTGGAGATTTTCTATTATTTATCATCTCTACTTTTTCTGGAATAATATCTACAGCTGTTATTTTATGATGTTGAGCTAATAATACAGCTATTGATAATCCTACATATCCTGTCCCTGCTACTGTTATATTTTTTTTCATATCCTCTCCTCATTTTAATTGTAAAAATATTGGATTTATTTTATATGGACTATTATATTCATTACTAATATCTTTATAATATGAACCTAACATAAAACTACTTAATATAAAAAATAGTATTATCTTTTTTCGCAAATCTTTTATAGAGAAAAATATTTCTGAATAAAGATATATCTCCAATATCCTAATAAACATATTTATTCTTGTTGAAAACAAGTACAAATCAAATAATAAAAAATAGATTAAAAAACCTATACTATAAATTATTAAACATTTTTTATATTTATATATCTTTATTTTTTTATCATAATACAAAAAAATTCCCATATTTAAAAATCTAAAAATTACTCCGAATAGACTTCCTTGACTTGTATATCTTCGATAAAAAGCCATTTTATCGAAAAAATTAACCAAAATATTTACTATCTCTGATGAAAATCCCCATAAAATTATAACAATTATCCAAAATAATATTTTATTTTTTTTTATTTGTATATAAATATTTTTTACTCTTAATTTATTTAATAAAAAAATAAAGAATCCAGAACTATGTATTCCACCACAAAATAAATAATAAAACCAAAAATATCTATTACATATTAAGTAATACAAAAAGATATTCATTGCTATTCCTTGTCTAATTCCATTAAATGTATAATTTATCCAAAAAATATTTATATATATATATAAACCCAAATATGGTAATTTAATATTTTTTAAAATTTTATATAAAAAAAGAAAATTTATTATTGAAAATACTAAAAAATTATAGTTATAATTTTTTGTAAAAAAATTATTTATTATTATAATTACTCTAAAAACTACTTCTAGATATGTATAATCACTAAATGTTTTTATTCCATTAAATATTTGTAAATAACTTGAATAATCAACTCCATTATGGTATCTTATCCCTGTTATTATCGTTAAAAATAATATAAGTACTCTTAAAAAAATTCTATTTAAATCTTTTTTTAAGATTTCTATGATTGCTGTTATAAAACTACAAAGCCAAATAAAATAATAAACTTCTATCTTCCTTCCCTCACTTTCTTTTGTATTTTGACATTATCAACATAATAATTCTAAAAATATAAAAGCATCTCTTTAAATATATCCAAAGCATAATCTTTTGATGAAAATCAAATGCTCCACTATACTTTATTAATATATTTTTGTATTCTAAAATATCTTGCCAATTTATTTTTAATATATCTTTCTCTCTACCTAATAAATATTCCTTTATGGATATATATATTACTTCCCGCATATAAAATATTTTAATCATATCTAAATATTCTTCTTTTTTTTCTAATTTATTCTTTAGAATCTTAAAAGCTTGTATTGAATATAATAAAGCACTTTCTTTATTAATTTGTGTTACAGAAGTTGAATTTATATAGTAATAATATAACCCTTTTTTTAAATAAATTATCTTATTTACCTTAGTTAGTAGTTCTACCATAAATAACCAATCTTCAAATCTTTTTAATGTAGAAAATCTTAACTTATTTGAAATTACTATTTCTTTTTTTATTACCTTTCCACAAACATTACCTTTCATATAAATTAAAGCTTCTTTTTTAGAAACTGCCCTATCATCTATTTTTTTTAATATATTACAGTAAATTAATTTTTTCTTTTTTACTCGATAATAATCAAAAAATAATACTTCTGGTTCTTCTTTTACTAATATTTCTTTTATATTTTCTATAAAATCAACACTTATATAATCATCACTATCTACAAATACAATATAATCCCCATTGGCATTTTCTATACCTTTATTTCTACTTCTACCTACCCCTTCATTTTGAATATTTTCTAAATATATATAATTTATTCTCAATTCACTAAGTTTTTCTTTCAAAAAATTTTTTTCTTCATTTTTAGAAAAATCATTTATTATTATCCATTCAAAATCTTTATCTGTCTGCTTCTCTAAACTTTGTATTAATTTTTCAATATAATTTCTTGAATTATAATAAGGGGTTATTATTGAAATCAATTTTTTCTCTCTCCTTTTATATCTATAACATAAAGTTTTCTTTTTCCCTCAAATACAGAATCAAAGCAAATTTTTTCTCCTTTTCTATCCCATCTTGGATGTAAATCACATCTAGTATCATTATCATATTTAAAAGGAGCAAAAACTTTACCTAAAACTTCTATCTCTCCAGTTTCTTTTAAAATTTTTATTTCCGCCATTCTTTTTCTATCTGGATATGTATCTGTAACTATATTTTCTCCATTTGGATTATAACTAGGATGTCCATCATTTACTAATTCTTTCCATAATCTTTTATAATTTTGTGTTTTATCTTTCAATAAATAATACCCTTGTCCTTCAGAAAATTTATTCATAAATCCTAAAATTTCTTCATTATTTTTCCAAAAGCAGTGTGATACCATATCTTCATCACTTAAAAGATACATATCTTTGCCATTAATATCAGCAGTTATCAATCTTGTATATTTTCTTTTTCCATTAAACCATCTATATAAAACCATAAATCTTTTTCCATTAGGACTTAACATTAAATGATTTACTTTATGAATAGCTTTATTATCTAGCATTTCTTCTCTAGGATTAAACTCCACAAAATCTTTATATTTAAATATCTCTTCTATTTTTCCACTTTCTAAATCTATTTTCCAAATGCAAGTTTTATCTGGTAAAGGAATTCCTTTAGTTTCTTCAATTTTATTTGAATATCCATAACCTGGTCTTAATGAATGTAACCTAGTAAAATCTAAAGTTAATGCAAATTTTCCATCAGAACTTATTGTATATACAGGAGCTTTTATAATTTTTTCTTCTTTAGTTCTTATATTTAAAATAACAGAACAAAATTCTCCATCTCGAAAATCATTATATATAATTTTTTCATTGAAATTAGGTCCTAGCCATTGTAACATACACCCTTGTTGTACATTCCAAGCACATGTTTTAGCTAAATTTTTTATCCTCTCATTATCATTTTCTTTTTTTTCTGTATCTATTAATATTATTTCTGCTTCTTCATTTGGGGCTACATCTCTCCAAGTATTTTTTACTTTCAAACATAAAATATATCTGTTTGAAATATCCCAAGGAGATTTATCATAATAACCAAAAAAATATTCATATTCATCATTTGGAGAAATTCTAATTATATTTCCTTCAAATTTTTTTTTAGATGAAATTAAGTACATTAAATATTGATAAATTCTTTTAATATATTTTTTTACATATGGTAAATTATTTAATTTTTGATTTATAATTTGTTCTAACCTCATATTATCTCCTTAAAACATACTTATATGTAAATTTCTGAAAAAATATAGGCATTAAATAAATTCCCATTTGAAGTATAGAAATTTGTAAAAAATCTCCAAAAGAATTAAAGCCTGACCTATAAGCATTCCATCTTATTTTTATTAATAATTTTGTATTTAACCAATTTTTTCTTTTCTTATAAGTTTCTTCATCAAATCTAAAATATAGATATGGTTTATCTAAATTTTTACATTTAGCATTTTTTAATAACATTCTTATCCAAAGATCTGTATCTTGATTTTTTCTTAAATCGTTATACATTCCCACTTCTTCTAATTTACTTTTTTTATACATTACTGTTGGATGATTAAAAGGATCTCTTTTCTTACAATAACTATATATTTCATCGTTAGTTTTAGGAACATCTCTTTTCCCTACTTGATTTTCAATTCTATCAATAAATTCAATTACTGGACAACCTACTATATCTAAAGTCGGATCTTTTTCAAATTCTAATAATTGTTTTTCACATCTATCTAAAAAAGAAATATCATCTGAGTCCATTCTTGCTATTAAATTATTTTTACAAACTCTTATTCCTTCATTAAGTGCTAATCCTAATCCCTTATTTTTTTCTAATTGAATCTCTTTTATAACATTTTTACTTTTATTTAAATCATCAATTACCCTTTGTAATTCTTCTCCAATAACTCCATCTTTTACTAAAATTATTTCATCTGGCTTTATCGTTTGATTAATCATACTTAATAAAGCAGCTTTAAAATAACTTGGATTATCATTTTTATATACAGTAATTAATACACTATACTTCTCCATCGATTATAATACCTCTTTCAAGCACTTAGCTATATATATTACATCTTCTTCACTTACAAAGTCATGAAATGGTAGAGATATCTCTGTACTATACATAGCATACGCTTCTGGATAATCTTTTATTTTAAATCCTAAATTCTTATAAGCTGTTAATAATGGTAGAGGTTGGAAATGTACATTTGTAGCTATTCCTTTTTCTGCTAGTTTCTGTATTACCTCATTTCTCTTCTCTTCAGTTGCTCCTTCTAATCTAAGAGCATAGATATGTCTTGAGCTTACTTTATCCTCTGTTCTAAATTCTGGAAGTATTACTCCTTTAATATCTCCTAAATATTTTTTATACCAAGTATTGATTAAATCTTTTTTAGCTAAAATTTCACTATCATATCTTCTTAATTGAGCAAGCCCAATAGCTGCATTTATATCTGTCATATTGCATTTATATCCTGGCATAGCTATATCATATTTCCATGCTCCAGCTTTCATCTTTGATAGTGCATCTTTATTCTGTCCATGAAGAGCTAATAACATAAACTCTTTATATAGTTGCTCATTATCAAAAACTTCATTCTTTTTCCAAGTAATAGCTCCACCTTCTGCTGTTGTTAGATTTTTTACAGCATGGAATGAATACGAAGTAAAGTCTGCTACACTTCCTACTTTTTTCCCTTTATACATTCCACCAAAAGAGTGTGCAGCATCTGCTAATACTAATATTCTTCCTAATTTTTCTTGATAACTTCCTTTTTTAGGATTGAATTTACCTTTATTTCTTTCTACTATTTCAAAAATCTCATCATAATCTGCTGGCATACCTCCAATATCTACTGGAATTATTACCTTTGTTCTTTCTGTTATTGCTTCCTCTATTTTTTTAGGATTAATATTAAACTCTCCTGGTTTTACATCTACTAATACTGGAGTAGCTCCGCAATGTACTATTACACTTGCTGATGCTGTATACGTATAAGCTGATGTAATAACTTCATCTCCTGGTCCCACATCAAATAATCTTAAAACTAATTCCATTGCAGCAGTAGCTGAGTTTAAACAAACAGTTTTTTCTGAATTACAATATTTACTTATCTCTTCTTCAAATAATTTTGTCTTAGGTCCTGTAGTTATCCAACCAGATTTTAAAGTATCTACTACTTCATCTATCTCCTTTTGTGTAATATCTGGTGGTGAAAATTGTATTCTTCTCTCCTCCATATTAATCCTCCTTATAGTTCCTTCGGCTCTAACTTAACAAGCCCTAATATTTTTAATATAGTTAAAATTATCAATTTTATATCTGTTACTATTCCTATCTCTTTTATATATTTTTTATTAAGTTCTATCTTATATGGCATTATTTTTTTTATATAAAACTCTTCTGGATTTTCTGCTTCTCCTAAAAGTTCACTTTCATTAGAAAAATATATTGAAGCATAGTCTGTAATTCCTGCTGAAACTTTCAATATCTCTCTTTGCTCCTCTGTATATAGCTCTACATATTTAGGAACTTCTGGTCTTGGTCCTACTAAGCTCATCTCTCCTTTTAAAACATTAAATAGTTGTGGTAATTCATCTAATTTAGTCTTTCTTAAAATATGTCCAACTCCAGTTATTCTACTGTCATTCCCCACAGTTATCTGTTTATTACCCTCGCTATTCTCTCTCATAGTTCTAAACTTATATATTTTAAATAATCTTCCATTTTTTGTAACTCTTACTTGTTTAAATAGTACAGGTCCTTTAGAAGTTAGTTTTATTAAAATACTAACTATAACTATTAAAGGAAATAATATTACTATCCCACAAAAGGAAGCTACTATATCAAATAATCTTTTTAAAAACATTCTTTTCTCCTATCTAGTTATATTTAACCTCTTTATATGACACTACCAACTCTTTCATTACCTCTTTTATATGCTCTACATTTGGGTTATGTATGCACTCTTCAAGCTTTGTAAAAAATTTAGTAATATCTACATTTCCATCCTCTATCTTAGTTATAAATATCTTTTTGTTATCTGTCTTTATTGCTGAATTTACATCATATAGCAACTCTTCAAAAAGTTTCTCTCCTGGTCTTAGTCCTACCACATCTATACCTACATTGGCATTGGATAATTTTATCATTCTCTTAGCTAGATCATATATTCTCACTGGTTTACCCATATCCAATATAAATATCTCTCCACCATTACCTAAGCTTCCAGCCTCTATTACAAGTTGGGCTGCCTCTGGTATAGTCATAAAATATCTAGTTATATCTCTATGAGTTAGTGTTAGATTTTTTCCTTCCTCAATAAGTTTTTTAAATATTGGTATTACAGAACCATTGCTTCCCAGTACATTTCCAAATCTTACAGCCATAAACTTAGTATTTTTTGATACCTTATTCATATGCTCAATAACCAATTCACAAGCTCTTTTACTTGCTCCCATTAAGTTTGTAGGGTTTACTGCCTTATCTGTAGAGATAAGTACCATTCTCTCTACTCCATATTTATCAGCACACTCTGCTACCTTTTTAGTTCCAAATATATTATTTTTTATAGCTTCTTCTGGATTATGTTCCATCAGAGGTACATGCTTATGAGCAGCAGCATGGAATACCACATTTGGTCTATACTTATTAAATAGAAAATCTACCTTCTCTTCCTCTCTTATATTACAGATCTCAGATACCAAATCCAAATTAGGATATCTTCTCTTTAGTTCTAGCTCTAAAAAATATATATCATTTTCATTTACATCTATAGTTACCAATTTTTTAGGATTAAATTTAGCTATCTGTCTTGAAAGCTCCGAACCTATACTTCCAGCTCCCCCTGTTACAAATACTACTCTGTTTTCTATAAGTCCTCTTATACTTCCATCATTTATTACTATCTCATCTCTTCCTAACAAATCTTCTATTCTTACACTTCTAATCTGACTAGATAGTGGCTTATTATCTATCATCTCCGAGATTCCAGGTACTGTCTTTATACTTATACCCTCTATTCCTTGCAGTCTATCTACTACTCTTCCTAGCTCTGTACCATTCATTGATGGTATAGCTATAAGGATCTCCTCTATCTTTTCATTTCTTATTACCTTATCAAAACTCTCCTTATTTCCTAGTACTGGAATATTGTATATAGATGTTCCTATCTTTTTAGAGTCATCATCTATAAAGCCTATCAAATCATATGGAAAGTTTGGATTTACTAGATACTCCCTTGCCAACATAGCTCCAGCTTCTCCAGCTCCATATATTATTGTTCTCTTCTGTTTAGAAACAGTTTTCTTATGCTTTCCATAATATCTTTTTAATCTAAAGGCATATCTGCATAAAAGTTGTATTGACACTGATAATATATATGTCATCACTATTGTAGTTATTGGAAAACTCTTATCTCTATTTATCAACATAACTACTACAAATACCACTGCTGTTACTAAATTTAGTACCAATAGATTTAGCACATCAAATATATTTGTATAGCTCCAGCTTCTATCACTCATTTTTATGTATATATACCCTATTAAAAATATAGCTAAATAGGTAGCTATATACTCTACTCTTAATTCATATATGACAAAAAAATCATATTTTAGTATAAAGGCTAGAATAATACCAAATATGATTCCCAAGGAGTCTAAAAACACCTTTACAAAGTTTCTCTTATTTATCCAGTTATATGCAGGAAGGTTATTGTCTCTCTCATATACCCTTTTAAAAACTTTAAAAAGTAACATCTGAATAAGTGAAAATCCTAAGAAAGCTGTAAAAATAGATATATCTTTATAGAAAAAGAGAAATATTACAAATATCATAATATTTACAAGAATAGCGTGTGTCTTTGGTTTTTTAGAAAAATCCAAGTTGTCTGTCAAATGATAAAAAAACAGTAGCAAGGCAAAAAGTCCATATGCTGCTGTGTTCATACTAAATCCTGTAATCATAAACATTGTCTGATAGGTTATAAAAAGTAGTACCGAATAAAAAATCTTGATATTCATAATGTTCTCCTAAAAATTTTTTGTTCTTATATATTTTACTACTTTTCTTAATAATGTCAATAGAACAAAAATATTTTTTTAATTTTATTTAAAAATTGTTCATTTCTATCAATATTTTTTACCCATAGATTCTTTATTCTTTTTTGGTATTTCTATATATTTAGGATATAATTATATTATCTATAGAGAAAATATATTTAAAAGTATTGTACTATCTGATAACTTAGCTATTTAATACAATTATTAAGAGAGGATAGACTTCCCTATCCTCTTCCCTTATACAACTAAATTATTTCCTAAAGAGAGTTTCTCCTTAATAAAAATTTTTTCCTTAGCTTCCAATCAATATTCTACTCTTTTTGCCAAAAATCTTTTTAAACAGCAACACTATTATTGTAGATAGAATAATAGTAACTACTCCTAATCCTAAACTTTCTAACATATCCATTCCATTATGGTATCTCTCCCAAAACATCAAGATAAAATAATTGTGTATAAAAAATATTCCAAAGCTACAATCTGCTAATATACTTAAAGATTTTTTTATCATCTTTCCTAAACTATTCTCTACTTTTTCCAATTTCATAAAAACTCCTAAAAAGAAAAGACAGATAAAAAATTTTTCTGGAGCTACTAAATCTATTCCTTTTATTTCAAAAATACTTTTCTGCATAGTTTCTAAAATATTATATTTCACTTGTAATGCTAAAGTTGCTCCCCATAAAATTCCAAGACATAATATATTTTTCTCTAGTATATCTCTTACTCTCTCTTTATTCATAGATATATATATTCCTAGGCAATAAAATGGAGAGAAATATATAAAAGCTTGAAAAATATTTATTGTCAGATCTCTAATAGGTCTTTGAATTATCATGCTTATAATCAATAATAAAAAAACAATTATCCTCTGTCTTCTATCTTCTAACTCTATAAATTTAATAAATATAGGGGAAGCTATAAATAATAACATAGCAAAGGGAATATACCAAGTAGCAGTAAGAGCATTCCCTGATAAATAATAAAGTAATGTATATAGTATTTTATTTTTTTCATATATAAATAAATCTAACTGGTGCTGATGTACTGCATAGATAAGCCCTGGAATAACCACTATAGTATAAGGAAGCAATACATTTTTCAACTTATTTTTCATAAATTTTTTATAATCAAAACCTCTTCTATAGAATATATGATGAAATAGAAAACCTGATATAAATACAAAGGGACTTGTTCCTCCCTTGATAATTGCTTTTATCAATTTTTCTGTTACTGTACTCTCTGGAAAATATAGAAAATGCCCTAACACAACCAGCAATATAGCAAATCCTCTAAAATAGTTAATATAGTCTAGATACATACACACCTCCTTAAATTTCCAAAGATTTTACCACACTTTCTTGTCATAATAAGCTCAATTTATTTAATTTTATATTTTTATTTTCTTCCTAGATTAGACAGAGCACTAATCTCACTTATTATTACTCAATAAAAACTTCTCTGTTTTTAGCTAATATATTATCCGATATTGACATTTTTTTAGTTTTTAGCTAATATATTATATATGGAATTTGATTTTTTTAATTTTAAAACACCAAAAGACATTCAATTAGAAATTGCTAAAAATGTAAGACTTAGAAGAAAAGAGATGAAGATGACTCAAGAGCAATTCGCTAAAGTTACGGGGGTGAGTTTAGGTTCAATTAAAAGATTTGAAAATACTGGCGAAATTTCTCTTCTATCTCTCTCTAAAATTGCTATTATACTTGGCAGATCCGATGAGATATTAAATCTTTTTTCTCAAAGGCATTATAATTCTATTGAGGAGATTTTAAATGAACAAAATAAATAAATTAGAAGTTTTTTACAATAATAAAAAAGTAGGAACATTAGCTACTCTTCCTAATTTAAATTTTCTTACAGTTTTTGAATATGATTCAGACTGGATAGCTCATGGTTTCTCTATAAGTCCACGCACCCTTCCACTTATAAAAAAAACCTTTATATCTAAATATGACCCTTTTGAAGGAGTATTTGGTGTCTTTGCTGATTCTCTTCCTGATGGTTGGGGAAGGCTATTAGTCGATAGAATGCTTCTCTCAAAAAAAATAGATCCTAGAACTGTTAATTCACTCAATCGTTTAGCTATTGTTGGCGATACTGGAATGGGAGCACTAACTTACAAGCCAGTTCATTCACTTGTTCCAAATTATACTACAGAAGATTTTGATACCTTAGCACTAGAGTGTAAAAAAATATTAAATACACAGTATTCTGAAAATTTAGATAGTCTCTTTTATTTAGGAGGTTCTTCAGGAGGAGCAAGACCTAAGATATTAACTCAATATAATAATGAAGAGTGGATTATAAAATTTCCTTCCTCTTTAGATAGTAATAATATTGGAGAGGAGGAATATCTGTACTCTCTTTGTGCTAAAGAGTGTGGAATAGAAGTTCCTGAAGTAAAACTCTTTCCTTCTAAAATATGTAAAGGATATTTTGGAATAAAAAGATTTGATAGAATAGGAAATAAAAGAGTACATATGCTTTCTGTTTCTGCTCTTTTAGAAACTTCTCATAGAGTCCCAAATTTAGATTACAACATACTTATGAAACTTACTCTTGCTCTGACTAACTCTTTTGATGAAGTACTTAAGATGTTTAGACTTATGTGTTTTAATATTTTTGCTCATAATAGAGATGATCATTCTAAAAATTTTACTTTTCTTTATTTAGAAGATGAAAAAAGATGGAAATTATCTCCTGCTTACGATTTAACATATAGCTTCTCTATTGGTGGAGAACATGCTACTACAGTTAACGGAAATGGAAAAAATCCATCATTAAATGATATTTTAGAAGTAGCTAAAAATATTGGTATAAAAAATGAAGAAGCTTTAACTATTGCAAATAATATAAAAAAAATAGTTGAAAAAAATTTGAATATTTTTTTGAAAAAGAATTCTGATACTATCTAATTTCTTATTGACTTTTTTACTATAAATGCTATAATTATACAATCAAACATACTGTTTTTTTAATAAATAATTACTAAAAAAACAGTACAAATACAAAATATGGTTTAAAAGGGAGGAAAGATTATGAGTTTATTGGTTTCTTTTATTTTAGTACTTGCAACTCTAGTTATAGGAGAGATAGTTTCTACAAAAACAAAAGCTATCATTCCATCAGTTTTTATAACTGCAGTCCTTTTTTTAGTGGGATATTGGACAATATTTCCAGCAGATATCATTGCTAAGGCAGGATTTTCCACAAATATAATTTATCTATCTATGTATTTTTTGATAACTCATATGGGTACTATGCTCAGTGTTAGAGAGTTAATTGCACAATGGAAAACACTAGTTATATCTATATTTGGAATCTGTGGTATCTGTATTGGTACTCTTTTACTAGGACAACTTTTCTTTTCTTGGGATATGCTAGTAGTTGCTACTCCGCCACTAACTGGAGGAGTTGTTGCATCTATAATTATGTCTGAAGCTGCAAAAGCAAAAGGATTAGAAACATTAGCTGTACTAGCTGTAGGTATGTATGTTATGCAAGGATTTGCTGGATATCCACTTACTGCTATTACTTTAAATATGGAAGGAAAAAGATTAGTTGAAAAATTTAGAAAAGGGGAGCTTCAACTTATAAAAAAAGATGAGAATACAACTGTAGAGAAAAGACTTATACCACCTATTCCTAAAAAATTTCAAAGTACTTATGTATTTTTACTACAACTAGGAATTTTATCTCAAATTAGTCTTTTTATAGCTAACCTTACTAACAAGGCAGTATCTGAATTTGTTATCTGTTTAGTGGTTGGAGCTATAGCTGCTGAACTTGGATTTATTGAGAGAAAACCACTTAATCTATCAGGAACTTTTGGTTTCTTTATGACTGGTCTAATGGCTTTTATTTTTGGTGGTCTTGCACAAGCTACTCCTGAGATGATAAAAGAGCTAATCGTTCCATTTATAGGAATTATTGCTTTTGGAGTTATAGGTTTAGTAGTTCTTTCTATCATAGCAGCAAAAATATTTAAAGAGTCTATTCCTATGTCAATAGCCATATCTTTAAATGCACTATATGGTTTCCCAGTTAACTATACACTAACTAATGACGCTGCTAAAGCCATTGGAAAAACAGATGAAGAGGTGGAGTTTTTAATAGAGTCAATGTTACCAAAGATGTTAATTGGAGGATTTGCTTCTGTTACTATTATTTCAGTTGTTATTGCTGGAGTATTTGCTAAAATGTTATAGAACTAAGGGGGAGAAATATGAATATTAAAGAATTAGCAGAAAAAAATAGAGATTACGTTATCAATCTAAGAAGGGAATTTCATCAAATTCCAGAACCTAGCCTAGAGGAATATGAAACTTCTAAAAGAATCCAAGAAGAATTAGATAAAATGGGGATAAAATACAAAGTGGTAGCTAAAACTGGTGTTGTTGCTGAAATAGGTGGAAAACAACCTGGAAAAGTAGTAGCTCTTAGAGCTGATATTGATGCATTACAAGTTACTGAATGCACTGGTGTAGACTATGCCTCTAAACATCCTGGTATGATGCATGCTTGTGGACATGATGGACATGCTTCTATGCTATTAGGTGCTGCTAAAATTTTAAAAGAAATTGAAAAAGATATCAAAGGAACTGTTAAACTTTATTTCCAACCTGGGGAAGAGGTTGCACAAGGTGCTAAACTTATGTTAAAAGAGGAACCTTTAAAAGGAGTAGCAGATGGATGCTTTGCTATACACCTTTGGGCTGATATTCCAGTAGGTAAAATCTCTATAGAAGAGGGACCTAGAATGGCATCAGCTGACCTTTTAAAAATAGAGATAAAAGGAAAGGGAGGACATGGTTCTCTACCTCATCAAGCTATAGACTCAGTAGTAGCTGGTTCTGCAGTTGTTATGAATTTACAATCTATAGTTAGTAGAGAGATTAGTCCTCTAGAATCTGCAGTTGTTACTATTGGTTCTTTCCAATCTGGAACTAGATTCAATGTCATCTCCAATCAAGCTACATTAGAAGGAACTGTTAGAACATTTAGTAAAGAGACTTGTAAAAATATAGAAAACGCAATAAGAAGGATTGTAAAGTCTACTTGTGAAGCTTATAGAGCGGAAGGAGAGGTATTCTATACTTATGGAACTACCCCTGTAATCAACGATCCAACTTGTTCTAAAGTAGCTGAAGGAGCTGTAGAAAAATTACTAGGTAAAGAGGGAGTAGCAAAATTTGAAAAGATTACTGGTGGAGAAGATTTCTGTTACTTCTTAGATGAAGTTCCTGGAGTATTAGCCTTTGTAGGAATAAACAATCCTGAAAAAGCAGCTAACTATCCACATCATCATGAAAAATTTAATATGGATGAAGATGGATTAGTATATGGTATGGGATTATATGCTCAATTTGCCATAGATTTCCTAAATAAATAGTAAATAAAAAAGGGTAGGATGCTTTCCTGCCCTTTCTTATCCATCTACTTTTAAATTATTAAGTGAACCTCTCCCACTTAAAGCTTTCAGCTTTTGAAGTGGGAGCTTCTTTCTTGGGAAGTAGTTGCTTTTGTTAGCCAACTATATTTACCAAGCTATCCCCGTAGTTCCTACGGTTCTTTTATTTCTTATATTGCTTCTCTTATTCTTAATCCTTCAGCTAATATATTTTTACTTGCATTTATATCTCTATCATGGTATGTATTACAAATTGGACAAGTCCACTCTCTTATATTTAGAGATTTCTTTCCATCTCTATAACCACATACAGAGCATATTTGGCTTGATGGATATAACCTATCAATTTTTATTATCTCTCTTCCATACCATTTAGCCTTATACTCAAGCTTATTTACAAAACTAGCCCAAGATACATCAGCTATAGATTTAGCTAATTTATGATTACGAAGTAGTCCCTTTGTATTTAAGTCTTCTATACATATTATATCGTGGTTTTTGATAATATATGTACTCAACTTATTTAAGAAATCCGTCCTCATATTCATAATTTTTTCATGTATCTTAGCGACTTTAACTCTTTGTTTTTGATAGTTTTTAGATTCGTTTAATCTCTTATTTAATTTTTTAGCAATTAGAAATCTTTTAGATAATTTTCTCTGTTCTCTTTTTAATTTATCTTCTAACTGTTTTCTAAATTTAAGATTTTCTATTTTCTCTCCAGTAGATAAAATAGCCATATCTTTTATACCTAAATCAATTCCTACTACTGAGTTAGTTTTAGGTAGTTCTTGTATATCAATTTCACACAGTAAAGAGATAAAGTACTTACTACTTCCTTTACGAGAAATAGTAGCAGATTTTATTATCCCCTCTATTTTTCTATGTACTTTTATTTTTATCAATTCTTTTAATTTTGGAAGTTTTAGCCAACTTTCAAAAATATTTATAGTGCCATTTTGATTATTGGTTGTATAACTTTGTATAGGATTTTTCTTAGATTTGAACTTAGGAAACCCAATAGATTTATCTCTAAAAAAATTTTTATATGCTTTATCTAAATTTATTTGGGCATTAGCTAGAGCAAGACTATCAATCTCTCTTAGAAATTCATACTCTTTTTTATATTTTGCAGGAGTAGGATACTTTATTTTTTTATCAGGACTCCCTTTACTTTCTTCATATGCTTTAATTCTATCATTTAGCATAAGGTTGTAAACAAGACGAACACAACCAAAAGTTTTACTAAAGAATATCTTTTGTTCATCGCTTGGATAAATTCTAAATTTATATGCTTTTAGTTGTTTCATCATTCCACCTCCATATAATCTATCAAAATTACTAGCTATATTATACCACAATTTTTAGAAAAAAATTAGGCAATTCATCGCACCACCTATAAAGGTGGGCAATTTCTTGCCAGTTATGCTAAAGAACTTTTTACCTTTGTTAAATAGCTTTTTATTAAAGTTACATTTAAATCCTCTAATTATGATTGTTGATTTACTCTATCATCAAAAGATATTTTATTTACTAAAGAATATAATAAATTCTCTTCACTTAAAGAAAGAAGCTTCTGGCTTCCAACTTTCCTTAAACTCTATTCTAGCCCACTCTACAACATTTCCAGAAAGTAATGTATTTATATTAGTTGGTAATCCCATTTTTATCTCCATTCTTTTTATTTTATTATAACATTTACTTTCTATTTTTTAAAGATAATACAGACAAATAAAAAAGGGTAGGATGCTTTCCTGCCCTTTCTTTTACATATTAATTTACTTTATAACATTCATTTTTATAGCTTTGAATTTACAAGTATCAAAACAGATTCCACATCCTACACATTTTTCAGTGATTACATGGTGTTTTTCTTTTACAGCTCCTTCAATAGCTCCTACTGGGCACTTTCTAGCACAAGCTGTACATCCCTTACAATTCTCTTCTATAATCTCAGCTTTCTTAGGTTCTGCATCACTAACAATAGCTTTTGTAGGACATTTAGTAGCACAGATTCCACAAGAGATACATTTAGCTGGATCTATCTTAGCTAAGTTATTTTCAACTGTAATAGCTCCTACTGGACAGTTCTTAGCACAAATTCCACATCCTATACAAGCTGTAGTACAAGCTTTTTTAGCTGCTGCTCCTTTTTCTTTAGAAGAGCAAGTAACAGTTACTTTTTTACTTTGTGGTAACATAGCTATTACTTTCTTTGGACAAGCTTTTTGACAAAGTCCACAAGAGATACATTTATCTTCATCAACTTCAGCTATACCTTTCTCATTTACTTTGATAGCTCCTACTGGACAAACTTTCTCACAATCTCCATGTCCTAAACATGAATATACACAAGATTTATCTCCACCAGCATAAAGCATCATAGCAGCACAAGTTTGTAACTCTCCATCAAATTTATATATCTTAGTAGTTCTAGTATTATCACCTTGACATAGTACTCTAGCTACAACTTTTTCAGAAGAAACATCTACTGATGCTCCCATAATCTCTCCAATTTTAGCTGCTACAGCTGCTCCACCAGGTGCACATAATGACATTGGTGCTCCTTGTTCTACTATTGCAGCTGCATATCCAGAACATCCTGGAAATCCACATCCTCCACAGTTTGCCCCTGGAAGAATTCCACTGATTGCTTCTATTTTTGGGTCTACTTGCACTTCAAATTTAATAGAAGCAAATGCAAGGAATAGTCCCATAGCAAGTCCTGTTAACCCCAACACAATAGCTGGTATTAATACTGCCTCCATATTAACCTCCAATAATTTTTATATTTGCATACCACTGAATCCCATAAATGCCATAGCAAGTAATCCTGCACAGATAAAGGCAATAGGAATTCCTTTGAATGGAGCTGGAATTGCTGAATACTCTATTCTCTCTCTGATTCCAGCAAGTAAAACTAATGCTAGTGAGAATCCCACTGCAACTGCAAAACCATTTACAACAGTTTCAATAAAGTTATATCCCTCTTGAATATTGATGATGGCAACTCCTAGCACTGCACAGTTTGTAGTGATAAGAGGTAGGAAAACTCCTAGTGCTTTATATAGTGATGGTGATGTCTTAGCAATAGCCATTTCAACAAATTGAACTAATGCTGCAATTATCAGAATAAAAGCAATAGTTTGAAGATATCCCAATCCAAATGGAGCTAATAAAAAATGATAAACAAGCCAAGTAACTGCAGAAGCAATAGTTATAACGAATGTTACAGCCATTCCCATTCCTAAAGAAGCATCAACTTTTTTAGATACTCCCATAAATGGACAACATCCTAAGAACTTAGCAAAAATAACGTTATTTATAAATATTGAACCAATAATTATACTGAATAAACTACCAAAACTCACGATTATCCCTCCTTACTCTTTTTCATTTCAAGATAGTTAAGGAAAGCTTTTATAAAGGCAATAGTAATAAATGCCCCTGGAGCTAAGATAAATATAAGAGCTGGTGAATAAGATTCAGGTGTTACTCTTATACCAAATACAGTTCCGTTTCCTAAAACTTCTCTAATCATTCCTAATACTGTTAATGAAAGAGTAAATCCAAGTCCTGAACCAATACCATCTAAGAAAGATGCAAATACACCATTTTTAGATGCAAAACTTTCAGCTCTTCCAAGTACAATACAGTTAACAACGATAAGAGGAATAAATAGTCCTAGTACTTTATATAAGTCTGGAGTATATGCCTCCATTACCATTTGAACTATAGTAACTAGTGATGCAATTATCATAATATATGCTGGTATTCTTACTTGTGATGGTATTACACTTTTAAATGCAGATATCAATAAGTTAGAACAAGCAAGAACTGCAATAACAGCAAGTCCCATTGATAATCCGTTCATAGCTGAACTTGTAACTCCAAGTGTAGGACATAATCCTAAGAATAATACAAATATAGGGTTTTCTTTAAAAATTCCTGATATTATTATTTTTCCATAATTAGTTTTCATTATTTACTCACCCCAGTTTCATAAGCTTTTAAAGCTCTGATAAGTCCTGTGTAAACAGCAGTTGGAGATATAGTAGCTCCTGCAAAAGCGTCCACAGATTTATTAAACTCGTAAGATGAATCTTTTCCAATCCAGTGGTCTTGCCACTCAATTCCAGCAACTTTAGCTCCTAATCCCGGAGTTTCAGCTTGGTTTGTAACTCTTACTCCTGCAATTTTACCATCTAAAGTTACTCCTAAGATAAATGTTATATCTCCAGCATATCCTGGCTGAGCAACAGTTGTAACATATCCTACTTTATTTCCATTAGCATCATATCCAGGTACAAATTCTAATCCTTCAGCTGTAACAGCTTCATCTGCTTTAAATTCATTTGCTGCTGTTAAAACTTGTCTTTTTGCTTCATTTTGAGCTTTTTCATTATTTTGTGCAATAACTGTTTTTGTAAAATCATTTACTAATCCTAATACTCCAGCTGAGACTGCAGCTATTACTAATAGAACTAGTCCATAGTGTACAAATCTATTTTTCATTAGCTTTCACCTCACCAAATTTTTTAGGTTTAGTATATCTATTGATTAGAGGTACAACTCCGTTCATAATTAAGATAGAGTATGCAACTCCTTCTGGATATCCACCTTTCATTCTAATCATTGATATTAGAAGTCCTAAAAGTAATGCATATATAATCTTTCCTTTTGGAGTATGTGGACTTGTAACCATATCAGTAGCCATATAGAAAGCTCCTAAGAAAAGTCCTCCTGAAAGGATATGCATTAATGGGTCTCCACCCATTGCCCAAGTTAATACAAATACTGTACCAATTATTATTGCTGGTACTTTCCAATCTATTTGTTTTTTATAGATTAGGTAAATTCCACCTATCAATAATGCAAGTGCTGAAGTTTCTCCTAGACATCCTCCCATTCTTCCTATGAAAGCTTGAACATATTGGTTTCCACCTTCTAGTAAAGCTGAGTCTAATGAGATTCCTCTCTTCATAGCATCAAGTACTGTTGCTCCAGCTTTTCCATCATAAGCAAATGTAGTGATAGCTACTGGCCAAGAAGCTTGTACAAATGCTCTTCCTACTAATGCAGGGTTAAATACATTGTGTCCAAGTCCTCCAAATACCATTTTTCCAAGTCCAATAGATACTACACAACCTACAACTACATATTGTAATGGCATAATAACTGGAATTACAAATGAAAATAATATTCCTGTGATGATAGCACTTCCATCAAATATAGATGGCTCTTGCCCCATTACTTTTTGACATAAATACTCAGTAACCATACAAGTAAGTATTGATACTGCTGTTACTATAAATGCTCTTATACCAAATACATAAACAGCAAATAAGAATGCTGGTATTAGTGATATAATTACATCATACATTACTTTTTCAACTGTTTCTGATGTTCTTATATGAGGTGATGGCCCCAT
>OGJY01002084.1_pt1 | contig 21158 bp, 18 predicted proteins | sample 1572231 | NCBI WGS metagenome assembly OGJY01 (sample SAMEA2582121, study PRJEB24529) | metagenome | biome: Human gut stool | place: China | collected 2011
TATAGCAATTCCATAAATTACTGCAAACAATCCAGTCCATCATAGCGTGAAGTCCTGCGTCAGATATCTTTGCTGTATGTCAGTATGCCTGCAGATATATTCCTTGTTCTTCGTACTCTGCTGAGCTGTCCTGATTGCATTGTTTTATGGAACGGCTATAAGGTATGGGGACATGCAAAAACAGATATTAGACAAAAACAGCGGCAGATGATATGATTAACAGTAAATAATGAGAGAAAAATAACGGGAGAAGGTGCGAAGAGAACATTATGACTGTAAAATCAAGTCTTTTGGAAATGCTGGAGAAGAATAAAGGAGAAGTGCTTTCCGGTGAGAGCATTGCCGGTGAGTTGGGATGTACCAGGGCAGCAGTGTGGAAGGCAGTAAAGTCGCTCCGGGAAGAAGGGTATCATATAGAAGCAGGACCGAATAAAGGATATATGCTTGCGAAGGATACGAACCGTCTGTCGCAGGAAGGAATCCGCCTGTTTCTGGATGATCCGAAGGTTAAGATAGATATTTATGATGAACTGGAATCTACGAACCAGACTGCCAAGAAAGAAGCTATGATGGGAGAGGCCGGACATGGGGCATTTGTAATTGCCAGAAGTCAGACAGCAGGCAGGGGACGCAGAGGCCGGGAATTCTATTCTCCTGCAGATGCAGGCCTTTACATGAGTGTGATCCTGAAACCACAGGGAACCATACATGACAGTCTGCTGATCACAACTGCGGCAGCAGTGGCAGTCTACAGAGCAGTTGCTCAGATCTGTGGAATCCAGCTTGATATTAAATGGGTTAATGATCTGTTTTATAAAGGAAAGAAAGTCTGTGGAATACTCACAGAGGCTGTCACAGATTTTGAGAGTGGAAATATTGAGTTTGTGGTAGTTGGCATGGGATTGAACCTCTATCTGGACCAGGAGAACCTGCCGCAGAAATTAAGAAGTATAGCAGGAGCTCTTTATGAGACAAAAGAAGATGCGGAACAGACTGACCGTAATAAACTGACTGCAATGATCGTGAACGAGTTGAGAAAAGAAACAGCAGATCTGAAATTATCTCCGGATTATGTGACACATAACATGATTCCGGGACATCAGATCACAATTACAGACGGAAACTCTTCCAGACAGGCATTTGCATTGGAGATATGCAGGGACGGACGGCTGAAAGTACGGGAAGAGGATGGACAGGAGACAATATTGTCCTTTGGAGAAGTTTCGGTATCCATGTGAGGATAATGAGAATGGGATTGTTACATGAAGGTAGATTCCTTGATGTGACAATCCCATTTTGTGTCATGATTCAGAATTTGTTGTTTGTGATGAAGCATCCTTCTGGGACACTTCGGCGGCAGAATCTTTTTTCAGAGATACCGGGCTTTTGTTGTTTGCGGTATCCGTGACATCGATATCTGTACAGCAATCAGGATTTACTGTGTCTGTGGTATTTTTAACCGCGTCAGTTTCCATATTCGGAACATTCTGCTGATACGGACGATAAGGTGTCCAGTAATGTTCTTCCTCAGTAAAGCTGTCAGGCTGTTCTTCATCCAGTGCATCCTTCTTGCGGGTGAGAATATAAATCCCTGCAAAAATGATAGCAGCTGCAATCACAAGCTGCGGCAGATGATATGTGAATCTGCCGATCATATCAGCCAGATATCCGGGTAAGATCATATAGAGGAAATCTACCAGAGTGTTCCACAGAATAGAAGCACCAAGGAAAATCAGCAGAATCGCAGTTATCTTTCCGTGATGTTTGAGCAGAGAACTGATATCTCCTGCCAGTTCATCCATATGAAGGACATAGGAATCTTCTATGGAGTAAAATTCTTCCTCAGAAAGAGACTTCAGATTGTGCACATTAAAGAAACTGTAGAACCATATGATCGGGATCAGGAACACAAGCCAGTCCATTCCGGTACATGCTCCGATGGCAAAGACACCCCAGAATAAGAACATAATACTGATTCCCTGTTTTTTGAACCCCATGTACATTTCTCCTGCGCCTGGGATCAGGGAGAAGATAAAAAGCCAGAATCCACGTTTTTGTTTTTGCATACTTTTATTTGCCTCCATTCATTAATTTGCTGGAAAAATCACTGACATATTTTATAAAAGAACTGGTGCCATCACCAATGTTCTGTCCGAGTTCTCTGGTGAACTGGTAGAGCCTGCCGTTTTCATGCTCGGGCAATATTCTGTCTGTCTGAGAGGAAGTATCCTGATGTAAGGAAGTGAAATCCAGATTTGGGATACTGAATAAAAGCAACAGGGCAACCATCACACCTGCAGCAGTCTGAAGACTGTAATGAAGCAGCTGGATTTTGCGCGATGCTTTATTTGCTGCCCGGGCAAGCTGCACTTCACCAGAGTCTGCTTTGTCCAAAATCTGTTCCATCAGATAGGAGGGAGCAGTATCCGTACTGTTGTCTTCCTGTTCCATCATCTGATCCAGACAGAAATCGCAGTGATCAAGATGTGACAGAAACTCAATGACTTCCTGCGTGTTCATATTTCCGTTGTCAAATTCTATTAAATCCTTCTTATTAATATGCATCTAATCACCCCTTTCAAGCATTTTTTTCAGCATTGCCCTCGCGCGATAGAGCTGTGTCTGAACTGTTTTCGGATTTTTCCCTGTCTGCTGTGCAATCTCAGGTACTGATAATTCTTTGCAGAAATGTGCGTAAGCGACTTCTTTGTAAGGACTTTTCAACTGCATACACAATGCTTCTACGTGAGTATTGGATGCAGTTTTCATATATTCATCTTCGGGAGAGGATTGTCTGTCCGGAATCTGGGAAAAGTAGGTGTCTTCTGTTGGAATACTTCGCCGTCCGGCTGCCTTCAGATAATCCAGACACTTTCGGACAGCGATCTTGCTTAGCCAGGCTTTCTCGTATGTTCCATCGAAACGGGAAAGGTTTTTGTAGGCAGACAGAAATACTTCCTGAGTCAGATCCTCGGCGTCGAATGGATTGCCGACGGATTTCAGGCAGATCGAGTATATTAAGTTCTGGTATTGTTTGATAAGATATTCCAGATATTGCTTTTCTGTGATCATTACTGTCTCCTTTTCCCTGTTCATTTAATTATAACGCGGGAGAGGGGAGAATGGATTCAGATATTGAGGAATATAAAAAATCTTTTGATAAGGGACGCGCAGAAAAATAGTTTGTTTTGGGTGCGGTTTCGGACACTAAGATATTCTAAGCTGTCAAAAATCTGCTAAAGGCATGAGAAAAATGCCACAAACTCGCCGCATAGCGGCTCAGACAGTGTGTCATTTTTCTCATAACGCAGATTTTTGCCAGCTAAGAATATCTAAGTATCCTGCAAATGCACCCAAAACAAACTATTTTTCTGCGCTGGTGGTTGGCTGTTTTGGGTGTGTTAGAGCAATTTATAGATATTAAGTCAGGGACAAATTATCTTTTGACAGAAAGTTATGTGAAATGAATATAAATATTATTTTCGTACAGGCAGCCACCGTAGCTCGATATCCGGCAGCCACCCGACTTGTTGCAGATTGCAAATGAATAAAAGAAGTTTATAGTTTCTCTTCATTTGCTGATTTGAGTATAAATGTAAAAATAAACGGATACCAACGACCAATAGTTGAAATTCAACTTCTTACAGATTTCTGATATGGAAAAAAATTCAACTTTCTGTAGTTTGTAAAAACATTAATTGTATTATAAAATGGAATTGTAAGTGTTAAAGCAGATTATAAGATAAGGGGATGGACAGTATGAGAACAAATGATATCAGCCAATGGGAAAACGTATATTTATCGAATGAAAATACTTTTGATTCCTGCAATAAAAGAAATTTAGGAGTTTATCGCTGTATCAGGGAAGAAGAATATGAAACTTTGGAAAAGTGTGCAGAATATTGGATTGAAAACAGAAGTCATGCGGCTTTTGTACATTTCTTTATTGAAAAAGGAATGTTTCCAGATGAATTGTTTACAGTTTGTCTGAATAATTATGTGGAAGATTTTCAGAAAAGATATAATTGTAAAATTCGTTGGACTACACTATTAATTATGAAAAGTGAATATTGGAGATCACCGGATATAGAGTCTGCTAAACTGGATTTTGACATAGAAAAAGAAATAGATGAAACAGGAAAAGAAAAGAAGAAAAAGAAAAGGAATGATTATTGTTATAAAAATGACTATATAAGTAAATTATGCAGAACTAAAGATATTGAAATCATAAAATATAAAAAGAACGCAGTGGAAAGCTATAGCATTCCTGACAGAGAAATTATTATTCAATTGGGAATGTATCTGAATTTAAGTTCTGCTGATGTTAATTCATTATTTTGCGCAGCCGGACTGCCACAGTTTTATGTGTTGGATATTATAGATACAGTTTCTATGTATTATCTTGATAAATATCATGAAGAGGGAATCAAAACTCCTGAAAGATGGGAAGAAGAAGGCAGAAAAAGGATTAGGAACGTAAAAGATGAAATTAACGAAATATTGCATACTATGTTGGATGAGAACAATGAAGAAGTAATAAAAACAAAAATGTATCCAGTGGTGATCGAAAAAAAAGACGAGGAAGAAAAAGAAAAAACAAAAGCTAAGAAAAAGAAATGCCACAAAAAAGAAATCCATCCATATAGAAAAATTACATATAAACATTCTTTGTGCGATACGGTTGATGAGGAAATTCAAAAGTTTATGGAAGAAATAGAACCAGAGAATGAGACAGAAGGTGTAGAGGGAAATACCTTCTATATTACGAAAAAAATGAAAACGTTTTATCAAAGGAATAAAACAGAGGATTTCGATGAAATTAAAAATAATGTGATATTACAAAAAGATAAAGAACAAAAATATATTTCAGCTTTGGAGTATCGTTATGGATATATCAGAAAAATAAAAACAGTACTTAAAAAAGCAATGAAAAAAGGAAATTACAGAAAGAATTTTGAAAATCTTGACTGGGATTTTGACATAACAAAGCCATGGCAATATAAGTTGACGGAGAAGTCTCAAAATAAGAATGATGAGTTCAAAGCAGAAGAACCAGAACTTACTGCTTTGGACTTAAAAACAGATTTATTAAAAATATGGTACTGTGATGATTTCATAGATAGTGGAGTTGAGTCCAGCATAATTGGTCCTTCGTGGTCAAGATCATGTATTGATAACTATATTCGCCATAGAACTGTCAGTTTAAAAACTAAAAGTAAAATAAATAGTGAAGAAATTTCTGAAAGTGTAAAGATCCCACAGACCATGTCAAAATGTACATTGACAAAGTTTGTTATTTCAATGGGAATAGAAGATAAAAGAAATGTCTATTTTGAATCAGCAGGATATGGAGTTGAAAGAAACTATTATAAAGGAAAACAGAAAATGAAAACAGAAAAAAATTCGTATCCTGTTGACAGAGGAGATATGTTGTTTGAATATGTGTGTATTCTGAGAGACAAACTGATAGAAGGGTATCTGAAAAAAGCTGATGGAAAGGACAGCAGTATTTTAAGAAATGATTTAAGCAGAAGTTTCCCATTTGCAAAGATGATGAATTATGTGACAAGAGATATTTTATATATAATAGAATTTCTTGCAGGTGAATCGCTGATGAAAACAGAAAAGGAGCGGGCAGAGATAGAAGCAGAAGAAAAATTAAAAATTCAAAAGGACAGACTGAAAAATCCTAAAAACAGTGGCTATTGCCTGTGCTTTCCATATTTACTGGAAAGTTGTGGATTGTATGTAGGAGGTAATAAGTAATGTATGTCGGAGATTACAGGATATTACAGACAATCTGTAAAACAGAAAGTTCATGTCTGTATGCGGTAGAAAACTGTTCTGCCGCAGGTTCTAAAGATGAATTGCCATATGTATTGAAAGAAATGAAACTGGGTGAGTCAGGAACTTTCACATTGGAGTATGAGAAAAAGATTTCGCAGGATATCGAAAACTCTCTGGAAAAAAGCGTTGCCATTCCTGCAATGACGGTATTCAAACAGGACGGAAAGGAATATGCAGTAATGCATATGGCAAAAAACGGAAAGTTTTTATCCGAGATTATTGAAATACTCGAGGAATCTTCAAAGGAAGAAGAATGGAAAGCAGAACTGATTTTTAAAATTATTGATGCAGTTTTAATATCTCTTGGAGAGTTGCATAAGAAATATTTGCATCTGGATCTGCATCCGGGAAACATTTTTCTGGAAAATTTTGATTTTGAGACAATGACGGCAGGATTTGCCAAATTTATTGATTTTTACAGTGCAGTAAAGATAAATGAAGAGGGAAAAGGAATAAAAAAAGAACATCTGAGTTTTACCAATGGCTTTACAGCACCGGAGCAGCTTAACAGTAATCAGATTATTTTTACAGCTTCCGCGGATACCTATGCAATTGCGGCGATTACAGCAAGAATGTTTCTTGGAAAAGATTTTCTCAGCAAAACAGAGAAACTGGATGTTGGTTATAGTAGAGAATTAATTTATCATGGACAGAATCCGATTCTGGATATTCTTCTGCGCAAGTTTCTTATCTGTGGACTGGAATACTCAGAAGATTACAGATTTACAGATACAGACAGGATGCGCAAAACACTTTCTGTATTAATGGAAAGTATTCAGGTTTATAAAACATCAGATTATTACAGACTGTTTGAACTGGCATATTCCATGCTGGTTTCCAGAAGTGAAATCAATGTGGCTGGATTGAAATTTGACGGAAGAAGTTTTTCTGCTTCAGTTGCTGTCCTTTCCGGGAGTCTGTATCAAAGAGAACCAAATGTGGAAAAATGCCTGTTTATTTTTGAATTGTTGTGGAAAATGAAGAAAAAATTTCAGGAACAGATCTGGAGTGGAGATTGGATTTCCCTGATTAAAAGCGGAATTGCCTGCTATAACCATGTAGGTCAGAGCAGAAAGGCATATGCACTTTTTGAGGAACTGGAAGGAATGAAGCAGCAGATTCATGTGTTGGAATATTTAAGTATACGAAACAGGGCAGCAGTGTTTCTGGCAGACAGTTATCGGTATGCAAAAGCCTGTGAGATGATGAGGGAAAATGTGTCTCAGTTAGAAAAAATAAAAGATACTTATAAGAAAACTGCACAGAATCTGGGGATGGAAGCAGCGGACTGTCATCAGGTGACAGACCTCGCCAGATCTTACAGTGCACTGGGACAGTATATGACGTTTTTGCGATCATGGGATTCAGAAAACGATATTTTACTTCGGGGAGATCCGGAAGCAGTATTTCTGAAAGCAATTCAGGAATTCGGAAAGCAGACTATTAACCAGAACATTACTTATTCTCATTTGCTCCATTATGCAATTCAGAGAAAAGATAAAAAAGGAAAACAGATTTTTGAGAAATACAGGAAGGCGTATTTTGGAAGAGAAGAAGGAAGCATCTTTGAACAGATAGACGAGACATTGGAAAAATGGGAATTCAAATATGAATTATACGTTTTGCTGAAAGCAATCTATACTTATTATATAGAAGAAGTAAATGGAGAATTTGCAGAGAAAATTTATGGGATGTTAAGAAACGAAAAACTGATTAACTGCAAAGAACATCCGATTGAACTCATTTATCGTTATATGGGACTGATTTTATATGAGTATAACAAAAAAAGATGCGTTTCATCTGTAGATGAGTATGTGAAAGATGCTTTTGTCAATGCGGTGATCTGTATGGAACCGGCTCAGATTGATATGGAAAAAGACCTTACAATCATCATGTGTATCAGCTATCATTCCATGTGGAAGTTCAACTGCATGACCGGACAGGAAAACAGGAATGAAGAACTTATAGAACTCTTACAGGAACACTGCCGGAGAAGCGGATGGGAAGAACTGTTGGAAAAATTACAGCAGGTGCAGGATCTGGATCAGATATTTGAATATGAGTATAGCTGACAAAAAAAGAAAAAATGCCAACGAATACGAAATGGTTTTTCATTCAGTATTCGGAGGCATTTTTCTTTTTGTTCAACTATATGTCGTTAGAGGAATGAGTAAAATTGTGAAATAATGATAGCATCAAAAAATAGGAGGTACAGTTTGATGAATATTCTTATAAAAAGTTCTAATGGTATTACACAGGTATCTGCTGATTCGAAACTTATGTCACAGCGTAAAGTATTTATTGAGGGAGAAATCAATGCAGAAACAGCCTGTGATTTTCTCAAGAAGATTATGATTCTGAACGCAGAGGATTCCAACAGAACAATTGATATTTTGATAAATACACCTGGCGGCTGTATCAATTCAGGGATGCTGATTTATGATGTTATTCAGGCGAGTAAGGCTCCTGTTCGTACTTTTTGTATAGGGAGAGCATATTCTATGGGTGCTGTTCTGCTTTCATGCGGGAACCATGGAAGATATATCCTTCCGCATGGAGAAGTGATGATTCATGAACCTTTACTGGGAGATCGTGTTGGGGGTAACAGTTCCTCAATTAAATCTATTTCAGAATCACTGCTGGAAACTAAACATAAAATGAATATGATTCTGGCGAAACATACCGGACAGAGTGAAGAAACAGTTGAGGAGGCTACAAGCTATAATCATTATTTCAGTCCGGAAGAAAGTCTTGAATTTGGACTGGTAGATGAAATTGTGGATTTTGGAAAGATTATGGAGGAATGCTGATGAGTACAGAGAGAATAATCCTTGGAAATAATTGCATCTTTAGTGGAAATCCACGAGAAACAGGATTAAACAGGAATGTTCTGGTTGTGGGGGGAACTGGTTGTGGAAAAACAGTATCGATTGTTGAACCGGCTCTTATGGAGGCATTAAGAGTAACCAAACCTAATAATAAGATAGTGATTCTTACGAAGAGAGACATGGCAAATAAATATATTCCTTTATATAAAGCGGCTGGATTCCGTGTGTATGACCTTGATTTTTCGAATCCTGAAAATGGAAATTGTTGTTATGACCCGCTGGCATACGTTAAATCTGAAGAGGATATATCTGATCTCAGTCATGCAATTGTTATGGCAAATGACCGTAAGGAATATAGTAATGCTGACCCATTTTGGGATGACAGTTCAGAACAGTTACAGGGAGCGGAAATAGGAATGACCCTTATGATGAAAGCAAATCCCACTTATGCAGATGTGTTGGATCTCCATTCCAGGTTAAAGATTGAAGAGTCCGGTTGCGGAATTACCACTTCACTTGATTCCAGATTCAGAAAGATTGAAAATAATGCACCTGACTGTTATGCAATCAACTGTTGGAAAACATTTAAAGAAGCTGCACCGAAAACTGCGAAGTCTATTTATGTATCCATGAATCCTACGTTAAGGATATTTACGACAAGTATCAGAAATAGTATGAGAACTAAGCCTTCTGTAGATTTCGACAGGTTTGTAAGTGAAAAATCTATTTTATTTATTACAACAAGTCCCGTAAAAAAAGCTCTTCATAGTTTGGCAAATATTTTTGTATCACAGGTGCTTTCGGAATTGTTTTCTATTGCAGATAAGAATTCTTCAGGGAAACTGCCAATTCCAACAGATATTATTTTTGATGATTTTGCAACTGGAGCAAAAGTGGCAGATATGCCGGAAAAAATGTCCATATGTCGTGCTAAGGGAATCGCTTTTTCAGGTATCTTGTTGCAGTCGGAAGCACAGTTAAAACGGATGTACGGTGAATTTGGTGCTACGGAGATTATAGATGACTGTGATCATTATGTTTTTATGGGAGGAAATAACTACGAAACGGCGAAAACACTGAGTTTAAAACTCAATGTTCCGCTTGATGAAATTCTTTACCTTCCTGTGGGACATATCATCGTATTTCGCCGGGGACAGAAACCTGTATTTTCTACAAGATATGATATTTATAATGATGAATTCTATAAAAAAATAACGAAGGAATATGAAAATAAATCCAATCGGAGTTTAGAAGTTCGCTGACAGGAACAGCCTGATATTTCTGTGAAAAGCAGAAAAATGTATTGAACAAATTTAGGAATTGATATATACTTATGTTAATAAAAAAACGGAACCCAAAAACAGACAGGAAAATGATGAAATTCAGAATATTCTGTGAATTACTTGCAAAAACGATGCTGGAAAGTATTGATTTTACTGATGTTTTAGAGGGATACCGTAGAAATGAAAAGCCCAAGAGACAGGGCATTGCAACGTTTCATGTGTTTGTATTAACCCTGAAAGTTGATTAAATGTAGAAATGAAAAGCCCAAGAGACAGGGCATTGCAACAGTTCAATATCTTTTAATTCAGAATCTGAATCAGATGTAGAAATGAAAAGCCCAAGTAGATAAAAAAGAATATTGGTAACATAGAGAATGCCAACAATTATTGGACAGTTTTAGTTCAGTAGTTGTTGGCATTTTTCAAGTATATGTCGTTAGAAGAGAAAGATAAAAAATGCGATAATGATACCATCAAAAGAAGAGAGGGTGGATGCAGTATGAAAAAGATGCATTTAATCAGACAACATGACGAGAAGGACTGCGGAGCGGCATGTCTTTCCATGATCCTTGAATATTATGGTCTGAAGTTGCCAATGGCAGTTATCCGAGATGCGATTCAGGTGGATCAGAACGGAGCAAATATTTATGGAATGTTGGAGGGCGCAAGTCGATTTGGCTTAAAAGGAGATGCCAGAGGCGGCAGTGCAAAAGATGTGTGGGAAGTGCTGTCCGGCTATGATTTTTCTGATCCTGTGATTATCAGAATTCTTAATCGTGGTGTTTATGAACATTATGTTGTAGTTTCTGACTTTAAAGGAAACAAATTGCAAATCTGTGATCCGGATATGGGAAAGCGTACCATGACAAGAGAAGCATTCCAGGAATGTTTTCTGGGAAATATTATTTTCTACAATAAGACGGAAAATTTTCGTGCAGAAAACCGAAAGAAAGGAGAATTGAAACGTTTTATAAATATGCTTTTGAAACAGAAAAAGCTTTTGGGTATCATAACAGTTTTGTCCTTTTTTGTAACACTTATTGGAATTTGCGGAACTTTTGTTTTTCAGTATCTTATAGACTCTGTACTGCCTGAATTTGATCGATATGGAACAGCTGGAAAAGGTCTGAAAAACTTTGCAGCACTTTTGATAATTCTTGGAGGATTGTACGTCATTAAAATGGCAGTAGAACTTTTCCGTGGAAAACTTCTGATGCTGATGAGTAAAAACATTGACCTTCCCCTGATGCTGGGATATTACGACCATGTTGTAAACCTGCCGATGCGTTTCTTTGAGACAAGAAAAACAGGAGAAATTCTCAGTCGTTTTGCAGATGCGGAGAAGATCAGAGATGCGATTTCTGGTGCAACCTTAACCATTTTGATCGATACGGTTCTGGTTGCGGCGTGTGGAACAGTACTGTATCGATCTTCCATGACATTGTTTATAATTGCGATTGCAACTTTTATATTATATGTACTCATCAGTATCGCATATATAAAGCCACTGGAAAAAAATAATCGCAGGTCAATGGAACAGGGGGCAGAGTTTAATTCTTATTTAAAAGAATCTATTGACGGAATGGAAACAGTCAAGACCTCACAGGCAGAAGACACAGTTAAGGAAAAAACAGCCGGATTATTCAAAGAAAACCTGAAAACAAATATTTCAGGCAGTATGCTGAGTCTGAGCAAAGAATCACTGATTGATTTTGTAACTTCCATTTCCGGTCTTGTTTTACTGGGAGTTGGGGCTTTAAAGATTGCAAATGGTGAGATGAGTATTGGTTCACTGATGACGTTTTCATCTTTGCTGACGTACTTTCTGAGTCCTGTACAGAATCTGGTAGACCTTCAGGGGAATTTGCAGACTGCATTGATTGCAGCGGAAAGACTGAATGATGTCCTTGATTTAAAATCAGAAGATATGAGTGGAACCGAACCGGAAGAGGAGATTATGGATATCCGGTTTGAGGATGTTTTCTTCCGGTATGGAACGAGAGCACTGACATTAAACGGACTTGATTTTTCTGTGAAAAAAGGACAGAAAATTGCACTGGTTGGTGAAAGCGGCTGCGGAAAATCTACAACAGCGAAACTTATTCAGGGGCTTTATACACCTGAAACAGGAAGGGTGCTGATCAATGGCATTCCAACATCTGAATTGTCATTAACATGGATGCGTAAAAGGATTGCTTTTGTGACACAGAATACATTTCTGTTCAGCGATACAGTAAGAAATAATCTTACAATTGGACTGGAAGAACATGAGATTCCGAATGAGGATGAGTTTATCAGAATATTAAAAGCATGTGCCTGTGATTTTGTTTTTCAGATGCCAATGGGACTTGACACTTTTCTTGAAGAAAATGGAAACAATCTTTCCGGTGGTCAGCGTCAGAGACTTGCCATTGCCCGGGCACTTTTCCGAAAACCACAGTTACTGATCCTCGATGAGGCAACCAGTGCCCTCGATACCATAACAGAGGCAAAAGTCCAGAAAGCATTTTGTGAATTATATCCATCCATGACAATTGTAATGATCGCCCACCGCCTGAGCACCGTAAAACAGTGCGACCAGATTCTGGTGATGGAGCATGGTACGGTTATAGAAAGAGGAACTCACAGTGATTTACTGAAAGAAAAGAAAGGTTATGCTGATCTGTGGTTACAGCAGAATGATGCTGTAGCTGCATAAGCAGCCAATAGAAAATATTCTGTTTATATTGTATTTGATGAGCATTCCATATATACTTATGTTAATAGAAAAATGGGAAACCCAAGAGCAGACAGGAAAATGCATGATTTCAGAATATTCTGTGAATTACTTGCAAAAATGATGCTGAAAGCTATAGATTTTACTGATGTTGTGGAGGTATACCGTAGAAATGAAAAGCCCGAGACACTGGGCATTGCAACATCTTCTGAAATAAAGTATCGATTCTCTCTTTCGATGTAGAAATGAAAAGCCCGAGACACTGGGCATTGCAACACTATGTAACTTTTACTCTGCTGCATTCTCCGCATAGTAGAAATGAAAAGCCCGAGACACTGGGCATTGCAACGTTTTTACTAAGAGCAAGTTTGTTGCTATAGAACTTGTAGAAATGAAAAGCCCGAGACACTGGGCATTGCAACATGTAGTTATAGAGTTTCTCTTGCCAATCAAAGTAGAAATGAAAAGCCCGAGACACTGGGTATTGCAACACAGAAAGTTCTAACCTTGTCTCCGGAAGGTTTAGGGGTAGAAATGAAAAGCCCGAAGTAGTTTAGCAACGGGATGTAAAAAGAGAATCATTAACTAAATAGGATTTATTTTCAGGAAAGGGATCAGAATAAAAAATTTGATCCCTTTTCTGGTATCATTGAAAATTAATAGAATTACTACGGAGAGTAGTTTTGAAAGCTTCAAGTATATGTCGTTAGAGTTTTCGGAGTATGTGTGTTTCAATATACTTGTAAGGAATTTTCCTGACATTCAGGAAGGTTACCGAAGAAGTTGGAACTGTACATGGTATTCAAAGAAAGAGAGGAAACCGGATATGGCACAGATGGATAAAAGTTTTTAGACAATTATATGTGAATAAAGCTGGGGTGGGAATTCAATGAAAACGTATACTTACGATGAAGTTAATGTCTTTATTAAGGAACTTGAAACAGGAAGGGATGAAATTCAAAACAAAATATCTGGACTTAGAGAAAAACGGAAATTTCTGAAACTGTTGGATTTCAAAGGCAAGCAAGAGATTGACAAGGAAATAGAAGCTTTGACTTTTAATTCTACTTGTCATAATTATTCTATATTAATGTTGCAGCTGTATGAAGACTCAATAAAGCCTAATAGAGGCTCGATGGAGGATAAGAAGTTTATTCAGTGTGAAAAAGAAGCAGAGGCAGGGAATGGAATCAGCAAACTAATCATATTTTGCCACAAATGTTTTGTTGAGCATACGATAGTTGACCACGACCTGAAACGGCTTGAAATGGAAGCTGGCAACGGAAGCTATTCAAGTGCATATATCCTGTTCGGGTATAATATGTTCTTTGCAGATTAGATTACGAAATATGTTTAATAAATGTATGTTATTACAGGAACATTATTAGGAAGAGTCGAGAAATAAATAGAGGTACCATGTTTGGAACTTCTATTGGTTCTTTCTACACTTTGGGTATGGAAACAATACATATAAAAGCTGGAGTAATGTCGCCAGTCACATTCTTCGTAACCACCTGCGTCAGTTTGCCGGAATTTATGCGAAGAATGTCAGGAAGTATATCCGTTAACAAAAAAGGAGAAACATATTACCAGAAATCAGTAGATATCAAAAAAGAAGGTATTTTGAAAGGAGAATAGAATTTATGAAGACTACAAAAACAGCAGAAAATCTCAAAACTATGAACGAAATGGAAACCCGTGAAGTAAATGGTGGAAGAACTTATAGCTGTCCATTTGGATGTAATAAGTCAGGTGGATACTGGAGTGTTTATGGACACTGCCTGATTACCAGATGCTTTACCCGCAACAGATATCTGAATGCTTTGTGGAAAGGGGCAGGATTCTGTTTTTCAACAGCATTTTCAAATGAACTTACCAGAATTTTAAATGTTTCCTTTGTCAGAGGTAAACATGCCAGATAAGTTTTGATGATGTTCATTTGTTTCGGCATTGAAAAGCTTCTTTCAGTGCCGGAACAGATGAAAAATTCTCTGTATGAGGCATAAACGTGACAGGGACTTTATCTATCTGAAACAATGTGTCTAGGGTATAGTTATCGAAAAAAAGGAATGTGAGATGGCTTATTAAAAGAAAGTTTATGTTGCATTTAGCGAGTGTTCGATATATACTTATGTTAACAGAAAAATGAGAAACCCAAAAACAACCAGAAAAATGAGTGATTTCAGAATATTCTGTGAATTACTTGCAAAAATGATGCTGAAAGCTATAGATTTTACTGATGTTGTGGAGGTATACCGTAGAAATGAAAAGCCCGAGACACTGGGCATTGCAACATCTTCTGAAATAAAGTATCGATTCTCTCTTTCGATGTAGAAATGAAAAGCCCGAGACACTGGGCATTGCAACACTATGTAACTTTTACTCTGCTGCATTCTCCGCATAGTAGAAATGAAAAGCCCGAGACACTGGGCATTGCAACGTTTTTACTAAGAGCAAGTTTGTTGCTATAGAACTTGTAGAAATGAAAAGCCCGAGACACTGGGCATTGCAACATGTAGTTATAGAGTTTCTCTTGCCAATCAAAGTAGAAATGAAAAGCCCGAGACACTGGGTATTGCAACACAGAAAGTTCTAACCTTGTCTCCGGAAGGTTTAGGGGTAGAAATGAAAAGCCCGAAGTAGTTTAGCAACGGGATGTAAAAAGAGAATCATTAACTAAATAGGATTTATTTTCAGGAAAGGGATCAGAATAAAAAATTTGATCCCTTTTCTGGTATCATTGAAAATTAATAGAATTACTACGGAGAGTAGTTTTGAAAGCTTCAAGTATATGTCGTTAGAGTTTTCGGAGTATGTGTGTTTCAATATACTTGTAAGGAATTTTCCTGACATTCAGGAAGGTTACCGAAGAAGTTGGAACTGTACATGGTATTCAAAGAAAGAGAGGAAACCGGATATGGCACAGATGGATAAAACTCAAAGAAACGCAATCAAACAGACTTTCAAAAATTACAGAAATATGACTTCTGATGTAAGAAGAACACTTGCATCTATAGGCATTCAAGCGGAGAAGAGGAAGAAACACTGGATACTTCGATATGGGAATAAAATTTTCATATGTCCGTCAAGTGCAAGTGACCACAGATCAGGAATGAATCTTGCACTGGAAATCTGCCGTACTCTTTCAGAAGTTCAGGAAAAAGAAACGAAAACTTTTGATAATGAGCAATTGCTGGCAATACATTGATCAAAAATAATCTGGCTGGTTATTGGCTTTCCAGCCGGGGAGTATAAACGAAAAATGTGAAATAGAGATAATGCCAAGGGGGAATGCAAATGAAAATATCAAAGATTAAAAATTCACGTCCGGGAATCAGTGTGACTGAGAATAAGAATGAAGAGCAGCTTTCAAGACAGAGCCTTTTGTATTATGCCCCGGTAAAAGACGGGAAGATAAGGCTGGAATCAAAAGATTTGGAGCAGCATGTAACAGAGTGCAATGAAAAAGCACAGAAACTGTACAATGTGATTACTCCGGAGATCAATTTTTACAAAGATGAGAACCGTCAGAAGATGGTTGAAAATCTTGCGAGAAATTTTAATGCGGTTATTAATAATGCTTTAAGAAGTATAAGAAATCCAAAAGAGAAAAAGGAACGGAGAGTAGAAAAAGAAGTCGCATTTATTCTGAATCTGAGTAAAAAATCCATAAAATTGAAAAAGAATGTTTTTGTAAAGAGCACAGATCTAATTGTAAAATTCCCTGAGAATAACAAATATAATAAGAAAAACAGTAAAGGAACGGGCAGTAAAGAAGCGTACATACAGAAGATGATCAGTGACCTTGTCCTGCGCAAATTAAAAAACACTCTTCGAAAAGAAGTAAAACTTGAAAACGGCTGTAGGATGCAGATGACGGAAATTACAATCAGTCTGATGAGTGCTATCTGTCTGTATGGAAATGCGGAATCTTTTGATCCTGCGATCCTGAAAGCATTTTTTGAAAAGGTGGATAGTGACTACACGAAATATAAGTATGTGGAACAGATTGTGAAATCCATAGAATCTCAGTCTGCTAAGCTGAAAGTGGTAGAAAAAGACGGAAGACATCTTTTAATTTCTGCAAATGCCGATCACAGAAAGAAAAAATATGTATTTGAGTTTATGAGAATGTATGCGGCAGCAGATGAGAAAGAGAAACGAGAACTCACGGAGCATATACAGGATTTGATTGGCTTGTATCTTTGTGGAAAAGCCGGATATGAGAATGCAGAGAATCGTTTTTCTGATATGATAGAAAGTCATAACTGTATTTGTGGCAAAATTGAAGAAATTCTTAATGAGCTTGAGAAACCTGAAAACTTATCTCAGCAAAAAAAAGAAAACCTGAAAAATACGACTGTCAAAGTAATGGCATTAAAGTATCGGGCAGCAGTGAATTATCTGGCAGATGAGGTCGGAAAAACTGTGCTGGGAGAAATCAGGGAGAAAAAAGTACGTTCCTGTGCGGACTTGTACTGGATTGAGTACATTGACAGTACAGTGGAAAAATTATTGCTGAAAAGCAGAAATAAGAAGAGATACCGTTATGAAATCGGTTTTCTTTCCAAACATATCTGGAAGGAATGGACACAGTATATTTCCGGTAAATATATTGAGATAGGAAAGGGCGTATATCATTTTGCAATCCCTGATCTGTCTGGTGCCTTAGAAGGAGAATCGGTTTCTATCTGTGAAGTAAAGCCGGAATACAGAAATGGAGTTTCCGGATTTGATTATGAACGAATCAGAGCAGAGGAATCTCTGGAAAGAGAGATGGAGAAATATGTCTTATTTGCAGTCAACAATTTTGCCAGAGCTGTGACTCCAGAAGAAGAACGAGAAAAATCCGGGCATGAAGATGTTCTGCTTATGAAAACATTATCTGAGATTGAGGAAAGTCAGACAAAAGAAGAGAGACAGAAAAAACATGATAATAATGTTAAAAATGCGATTACTCTTTATGCAGATGCGGACAGAAGAATCCTTCAGTTTTTCGGTGGACAGAGCCGTTTCCGGGAAAAGGAAGACAGCCTCATTAACTTGTATTCCGGAGAGGATTTATATAAGGAAATCAGAAAAGAATTATATGCGATCAGAAATATAACTTTTCATTATACAACAAAGGCAGAAAAGGATCAGACACAGAAGCATGATCTGGCAGAATATTTATTTGAAGAAGAATTTTCTGATATTACAGAACTTTTCAGAGAAAAATATTATGCAAATAATGTATGGAAATACTATGATGCAGAAGTTATCAATACCATTATGGAGAATATCTACTGCGGAAGAAAATACCGGGCTGCACAGGTACCGGCATTTAAAAATATCATCAGCAGACCTGAACTGCCACAAGTTATGAATGGATTTGTAAAGGGAAATTCATTAAGACGACTTATGAACTGCCCGGACAGGGACGTGATCAATAAATACTGGTCAGCATTATTCTTCGTATTAAAGGAACTGTATTATTATGATTTCCTTCAGGAACAGAAAAGACCGGAAGATAATGTTAAAGAACGATTTTTCCGTGCAATAAAAAAATTGTCCGGACAGGAAAAAGGTGATAAAGAACAGAAAGCATGGGAAAGTTTTGAAAACCGTATTGACCAGATTGGAAGAGATCGTTCTTTTGGTGCAATCTGTCAGGGGCTGATGATTGAATATATGCTTCAGAACAGTGACATTTCGATGGTTCAGACAGAAACAGATAATGGTAAAGCAAATAATAAGAAACAGATTTATAAGCATTACAGAACTTTGCTGTATAACTGTATCAGCGAAGCTTTTATTGAATATCTGAGAGAAAAATGGAAGGAACTTCGAACTCCTGTTCTGACAGCGAAAGAATGGTCAAAAGAGGAATTCTGCCGGGTCGATGGTCTGAAACATTTGTCTTTGTTTGATCATTTAAAAGAAACTTTCAATGATGCTGAATCCGGATCTTCCTGGTATATGGCGGCTCACTTTATAAATCAGAAATATCTGAATCATCTGCTTGGCAGTATTCGGAATTATCTGCAGTTTACAGAGGATATTGAAGATCGTGCAATTTCTCTTGGAGACTGCGTGGATAATAAAAGAGAGGAAAAGAATCTTCGGTATCGTAATACATTGGAAATTCTGGAATTTGTAGCCCAGTTCTGTGAGAGGACAACGAATGTGATGGAAGATTACTTTGAATCAAATCAGGAATACGCGGAATATCTTTCTGGTTTTGTGGATTATAACACCACAAAGAAGGAAACAGATATTGAGAAGGCACTTTATAGTTTCTGTAAACAGAAGTTTAAAGTTGATGGCAAGGAATACATGGCGGGAATTTATTATGATGGCGAGAATCTGATTCCTAATCGTAATATTATCCGGGCAAACATGTATGGAAATACATCCTGCTTAAAACCGTGTATGGACAGGATTACATTGAAAGAAATCCGGACAATGTATGCAGACCAGAATAAGCTGGATATGGTTTTGAAGGAAGGGGTATGCCATACAGAAGAGGAACAGAAGGCATACAGAGAATATCAGAATGAGAAAAACAGGATTGAGCTGTTTGACGTATGTACATATACACAGATTCTGAACGATATGCAGGCAAGGCTTATTGGATGGTCTTATATGCGAGAACGTGATCTGATGTATTATCAGTTAGGATATTATTATACAAAATTGTTCTGGACGGATTCCATCAGCGAAGAAGATGCCAGACGCAGGCTGGTGGGTAATCTGGTGAATGTGGAAGATGGAGCAATTTTGTATCAGATTCTTGCATTCAACAGTTATAATCTTCCGATCATTGCCAATAAAAATAATACAGTGACTCTTCTGAAAGATGAAGGTTCAATTGGCGGAAAGGCAATCACTGCGTTTTTTAAAAACTATGAGAATGCTGAAATGATTTATGAAGAAGCTCTGGATTTGTTTGAGAATATGGATGAGCATGCTGCTATTATAAATACCAGAAATTATATAGAACATTTTAAATATTTTATAAAATCAGACAGGAGTATGATGGACTTGTACAGCGAAATTTACGACCGCTTTTTCAGACATGATCACAATCGGAAGAAAAATGTACCGGATTCGCTGAAAAACGTTCTGGCAGACAATTTTATGATTGTTGATATTGACATGGAGCTTGGAAGTAAGAAGGTAGGTGAAAAAAAGAAAGGATTTCGGGAACACAAAGCTGCCAGAATTGAGTTTACTGACAGCGGAATAAGAAGCACAGACATGACATATACCATTAAACCAGATATAAAAGATAATAAAAAAGTTCTCGTACCTGCACGCTCAGAAGTATTTCTGAAACAGTTCCGGAAAATTCTGGAATACAGAATACAAGACAAAACACAGTAAAACAGAAGAAATGATCTTATCAGAAAATGCCAACAGCCACCGAGTGATTCAAACTCAGTGGCTGCTGGCATTTTTTCAACTATATGTCGTTAGAATTTGAAGCATATTTTTGGTTTAATATACTTGTAAACAATAAGAAAGCCTCCAGACATACAGAGAATAAAACAGACAGAAAAAAGGTAAACTTCAATTTTAAGTCGTTGGAGGAAAGTAAAAGAAAATGCAATAATAACAGTATCATAAGAAAGGGGAAATGCAGCATGAAGGAAATTAGAGGATCGCCGGTAAGAGAAGAAGAGTAAACAGTAAAAATCAAAGAATCAAAAACAAAACATCAGACAAATTAAGGAGGAAAAGGTTATGCTGAAGAAAATGAATGAAAAAGAAATGAGAAATGCGAATGGAGGTTCCTACTGCAAGGTTTGTGGTTATTCTAATTGGAATGAGTGGAAAGTAATGCGTCATATCGCATCCCGTCACCCGGCAGTTGTTCTGAGAACGATGTGGAACCTTGCTACAAGCCAGGCGAACGCAATTGCGAAGTTGATTCGTGGATAATTGGTTCATGGAGAACAGGTAATACGATAAAATTTCCAATCTGATTTATCAGACAGTTACATAAGAGCTGTTTGAAAAAATAAACAAAAACAAGAAAAGGAGAGAACGATTATGAGTTGGATGGATGATCACTACAGAATGGATAATGAGGGTAATTTTGAAACATTGGAAGACTATAACAGAGCTGTAAAAAACGGTGATCTGGAAGAGTTATCTAATGGTCGTTATTACGACAGAGAAAGCGATACAGAGTATGATTCCAGAGGCGACAAGATCTGAAATTACAGATTAGCAATCAGGGATTAACAACTAAATAAAGAATTGAGTTTATTTTAAGGGAAGGAACTGAAAACAGTTTTCTTCCCTTTTTGGATGTCGCTGCAGACCATATGTGCAATTGAAACAGCGGATTTTTATAGAAAATATCTCTGAGTGACGGTCTTGCGAACCTTTTTGATTTGGTCTATACTTGATTGCAATGAAATAAAATATGGCATTTATATTTATTATAGAAGATAATGCGGGGCAATATAACAGATGAAAAAGGAGAGACAGATCATG
>OGJY01002092.1_pt1 | contig 21135 bp, 20 predicted proteins | sample 1572231 | NCBI WGS metagenome assembly OGJY01 (sample SAMEA2582121, study PRJEB24529) | metagenome | biome: Human gut stool | place: China | collected 2011
ACTCTTTCCCTACACGACGCTCTTCCGATCTTAGCCGGAAGAGAGATACCACATCATGCGTTCGAGGATCAGGTTACCTGTGCGGGTAATTTCGTCGACATCCTCCTGGCGGGTGCTGAGGGCGGCTACTTCGCTGGCGAGGTCGCGCATTTTCAGACACTTCTGCAACTTGGGTTGTAAGTAACGATCGTTTGTGATGTCCTGGGTAAGTGCCAGGTCGAGGGCTTTGAGTGTAAGCTTTGCCTTCTGAGTCGGATCTTTTGCCATAACTATCTGTTTTTTTTATTAGTTTGACGGGATTCGGAGATAATGCTTCTGTTTCAGTAGCTCCTGAGTAGAAAAGAGGGGGTAAAAAAACCGGTTTCTTTCCTTTTTTTGCTATCAGGACGTTGTAACGTAAAGCGTAAACTCTTGTGCCCTAGTGCTTGTACATTTGTTTGTTAAAACGACTTAGTTCAATAGAAACTATGATAAAAACGTTATAAATCAATGACTTTTTGTAGACTTATATTGCTAGCCAGTGATAAGTTAGCCAGAAAACAGGAAGGTAGACAATGGGTAAGAGTATCTCTTTTGGTACCGGCTAAGTATGAAAAAATGAATAAAGAAGATTATATTTGTTCATTATTTTCTCGCATGCGATGAATTTTAATCGCCATTTATTATGAAAATCAGATTATTTGTATATCTTTGCATCGTTTTGACATAGTTTCTATTGGACTATGGCATTTTTCTCTCCACAAAAAGAATCTCAAAGGTTAGATGTTTTATAGTTTTATTGCGGGCTGGTATTATGGCGCAGACGCTCGCAGACTTTTTATTTTTTAATTAATGTATTATCTGCATTACTCTACACCCATCAGCGTTCTTTAATACAGACATTGCGAATAGTTCAATATTTTCTAACTTCAAGTGTTTGTTTATAGCAACAGGTTACAGCCAGTTACTATAAGATCGAAAAATATATACTACAGAAAAAGCGAAAAATGTTGAATAATCCTTTTTTGTCTTGTTGAAAAATCTGACTCTCTACTTGTAAATAGTAAACTTATACAAGTCCAAAACTTGTATATTCTGTTCACGAAAAGGCACTTTTAGCCTATAAATATCAATTAATTACGTAAAGTATTAATATTCCCAAAAAGATTAGTTTAATTGGCTTAACTTATATATTTTTGTGTAGTGCTTCATTAGTAAAATAAAGCACTTAACCGACGTTAAACATTCAAAAAGTTAACAACATGAATGGAATACAATTTCAACAAAAATTATTGGGCTTGCAAGAAAATATGATGAATTTTGCACTTATGCTCACAGCAAACCGGGACGATGCCCAGGATTTGTTACAGGATACTACACTTAAAGTTTTAGATAATCAGGATAAATTCGTCGACAATGTTAATTTCAAGGGATGGGTTTTGACTGTCATGCGTAACATTTTCATAAACAATTACCACAAGATTGTACGTGTACAGACAGTCGTCGACTCAAGTGCAGACTTATACAATCTGGATGTTGTCAATGATTCAGGATTTGATTCACCGGATAAGGCATATCAGATCCAGGAAATCACAAAAGCGATCAACGGATTGAACGACGATCTGAAAGTTCCTTTCTCCATGTTTTTAAGCGGTTATAAATATAATGAGATCGCTGATAAACTGAATGTCCCCCTGGGAACTGTAAAGAGCCGTATTTTCTTTGCCCGTCAGGAGCTACAAAAACAACTAAAGGATTTCCAAAATTCGTAATCCATTTTCCAACTCCACATAAAAGGCGACTACCACTCTTTGGGTAGTCGCTTTTTTTTATTATCATATATGTTAAAGAAAAACAGGGACAAATAACAATTTGCTTATAAGGATTATTTTATATACGTTTGTCTACAATATATAAAATTTAAAGGATCCATATATGATTTGTTTTCCTAATGCCAAAATAAACCTGGGACTCAACGTCGTTAATAAACGACCAGATGGTTATCATAATATAGAAACCGTATTTTATCCTATACCGGTGAAAGATGCACTCGAAATTGTGAGTGCAGAAGAATTATCTTTCACCCAGACAGGGATTCAAGTAGATGCTCCGATGGAAAAAAACCTCGTGATAAAAGCATTGAACCTGCTAAAAACACAATATAAAATACCTCCGCTCGAGATCCATTTGCTTAAAGCAATCCCTTTCGGTGCCGGATTGGGTGGCGGATCGGCTGATGCAGCTTTTATGCTGAAATTGCTGAATGATTTCTGTCAACTGAATATCCATGCAGATGAACTGGAGAGAATAGCCGCATCCATCGGAGCAGACTGTCCTTTCTTTATCCGTAACACACCGGTATTTGCCAGCGGAACGGGTAACCAGTTCGAACCTGTCGACCTCTCACTGAAAGGGTATCATTTCTGCCTGATAAAGCCGGATGTAGCCGTTTCCACCCCTGAAGCCTATTCGTTGGTTTCACCGAAAGCTCCGGAAATTTCTTTAAAAGAGATCATCCGCAAACCGGTTACTGAATGGAGAAACTTAATGATAAACGATTTTGAGAAGAGCGTCTTTACCAAACATCCGGTTATCGGTCAGATAAAAGAGTCTCTTTACCAGGCAGGAGCGGTTTATGCTTCTATGTCAGGATCCGGTTCTTCCGTATTCGGACTGTTTGAAAATCCAACTCACCTGAAGGAACAATTTTCCGATTGCTTTGTCTGGGAGGGACAATTACCATGAATGTCATAGCCGACTTCTTTGATGCATTGGCTGATCGCTGGGATGAACTATGCTATCATGCGCCGGAAAAGATCAACCATATTCTTGAACAGACGACTTTACACAAGGGATTGCGTATATTGGATGTCGGGTGCGGAACAGGAGTATTGGAAAAATATCTCCTGACCTACTCTCCCGCCCATATTACCGGAATAGATATTTCTCCCCGGATGATTGAAATGGCTCATAACAAATATGCAACACCCATAGTCGATTTCCGTTGCCTGGATGTAATGGATCTGAAAAATGAACAGTTCGACTTTATCATAGCCTATAGTGTATTCCCCCATTTCGAGCAACCGGATAAACTGATCGCCCATTTGGCGAGCTTGCTTATTCCCGGTGGCGAACTCGTGATCTGCCACAGTGAAGGACGGGAATCGATCAACGGCCATCATAACAAACAAGCCAACCGGATTTCATTCGGCCTTCCCCCGGCGCGGGAAGTTGCCGCCTTGATGGAACCGTTTTTTCATATACAGGAAATGGAAGATACCGACGAACTTTACATAGTCAGCGGTATACGCAATCAATAAAGATAAAACGAAAGAAAGGGAGTGCCGATAACCGGTCACTCCCTTCTTCGTATATAACATATAAGAAACTTCTTATTTCATGTGCGGGTTGATTGTGTGCCACAAATGGATTTCCGGGATAATACCCATGCTGATCACTTCGTCACGCAGTTTTGACAGGTGTACATAGCTTTCTTCCAGTTCGGCATTTTCTTTGGCTGTACCTTCCACTTCTTTATAGAAGATACCGTCTTTTGTAATTTCTGTTTCCATAGCCATCATGATATGGTCGAATTTACCTGTATGTACGTATGTTCCGGCAGGCCAGCGGAAAGCTTCGCCACCCATAGCGGCACGGATCATTTCAATAGACAGATAAGAAGGGCTCTGGAAAGAAGAACGGCCACGCAATTCGATAATACGTTTTCCACCCTGTATCACTTTAACTTTCAGGTCAGCCCATTGTTCGTCGGTCAGTTCCGGTGTACCGATCAGATCCAGCAACGGTTTACCATCTACAGTTGCAGTAGAAGCGAAAACAGCCATCTGTTCACCGTGACCACCATAAGTACGGCAGCCTTTCACCAGGTTCTGGCGGATACCGAAATGTTGAGCTAAAGCAGTTTGCAGACGAGTGCTATCCAAGGCAGCCAGTGTACTTACCTGAGAAGGTTTCAATCCGGAGTACAGCAACGTAATCAATCCTGTAATATCAGCCGGGTTAAAAATTACTACCACATGCTTAACATCCGGGCAATAAGTACGAAGATCTTTACCGAACTGAGCTGCGATCTCTGCATTACCTTTCAGCAAATCTTCACGAGTCATACCGGCTTTACGAGCTGCACCACCGGATGAAACCACATATTTTGCACCTCTTAATGCTTCGCTGATATCAGAAGTAAAGGTGATATTTGCATATTCAAATCCTGATTGGAACATTTCTTCGGCAACTCCTTCCAAGGCCGGAGCAAAAGGATCATAAAGACAAATATTAGAAGTCAGCCCCATCATTAATGCTGTTTGGGCCATGTTAGAACCGATCATACCTGCTGCGCCTACGATGGTGAGCTTTTCGTCTGTTAATGCTTTCATACTGTATTGTTTTTTTAATAATTATGTTTTCTGAAAGAACACTTATCTCGCTGATAATGTTTGCAATGCTACGCTGTTTTTTTCGACAACAAAGATAAGAGATTGATTTTTCATGTGCCAATCATTAAATACTATCACCTATAAACAAAAGTTATACCTTTATCCATATCTTTGCATCACAGTTCAATGAAAGAAACAATAACAAAAATAAAATTTATATGATAAACGGATATTATTATATAAGGATTACTATTGTATCGATGTTAATGGTATTCACCGCTCTTTGCTCTTGTAACCGATATCAAAATAAGAATACCCAGTTATTTCAACAGGCAGAACAGTCGTTGGCCGAATATCCTGCTTCTGCATTATCACTCATACAGTCCATAGAACATCCGGAAAAGTTATCTAAAAATGAATATGCAAAATACTGGCTATTAAAAATTCAGGCACATGAGAAAACAGGAGCCAACATAAAAGACGACAGTCTGATCCATATCTCCGCCACTTATTATTCGCAAGCCAGAGATTCTCTGAATGCAGCTAAAGCCAATCTATACACAGCACGTGTGTATTTTGCCCGAAACGATAACGAGGAGGCAATGAAATATCTGCTGATCGCCAAAGATTTCGCAGAAGGAACTAAAAACAATGATCTGCTGGGATCCATTTATTATAACATCGGCAATGCCTATAACAAAAACCGTAACTATAACAAGGCACTAGAAAGCTTTAAAATATCACAAAACTATTATTCAAAAAGCAAAAACAAAGTAAAGGAAATACTTACGCTCGAATATATCGGTGCAATGTTTGCCAAAGAAGCGGAACAAGATAGTGCGTTGTATTATTACCAGCAAGTATTGGATTACACGAATAATACCAGAGACGATGGTCTTATAGCCCGGATAAACCGAAGGATGGCCTGCATGTTCCTTGATTTGGAGCAGTATGCCAAAGCCAGGGAACAGGCAGAGATATCGATGGAAAAAGATAAAACAGATGAACAAGCATTATGGAATAATTGGGTTCTATCCAACTGCTTATTACAAGAAGGAAATATTGAAAGGGCGGCAAAATACGCAAAAGGAATGCCTGACAGGAAATATTGGGATCAACCTGAATCAAAACTACTCTATCATACTCTGATGTCTAAGATTTATGAGGTAAAAGATGATCCCGAATCCTCTCTACAGGAAACAAAGATGATCAACCAGCTTCAGGATCAAATCTATAAAACAGCTATGAATAACTCTATTCCGTATATCCGGGAGTTGCACGAGAAAGAGCAGATGGAAAAGATATATAACCGGATTACGGAACATCGGTTCAAACTGATCATCCTTGTTATTTTTATTATATTACTGGCAATACGCACCGGATGGTTTGTAACAAACTATATCAAACAAAAAAAAGACGAGTTGCAGGAAGCCGGACAGACACTTACTACTTTCCGGAAAATGTTGTCCGAACAGGCAATACAATTGCAAGAGTACAACCAGGTCTTATCTGAACGGGATGAAAAAAATGAGCAGTTACGGAATTTTCTGATGGATAAACTGGATATTGCCCGAAAAGTTGCACAAATGAATGTTGTCAGCTCGAACAATACCAAAGAATTTATGATCCAGTTTCAAAAAGTATTTGGAAAGAATATGATGGACTGGGATAATATTTATCCGATCATCAATGACCTGTATAATGGATTTGTAGATAAAATCAAAAAGATATACCCCGATCTGTCAAACAAAGATTTACAGCTATGCTGTTTTGTACGGGCAGGGTTCCGCAGTGATGAACAGGCGGTTTTATTGGGATATACCCAAAATTCCATCCGGGTAAAACGTACTCAGCTGGTTAAGAAAATGAAGTTCGACAATGCTGAAGCTTTTCATTCTTATCTAATGAAAGTCTGAAAACTATCCGGAATATCTCGGTTTCGTGCTGTTCTTAAATACTAACCTTGTTAATAGGCCACAAGATAAGAAGCTATATACAAGCTTATTACCGCCAAACCATCAGGCATTCCCGTTAACGGCCTGTCAGGAAAAGATATGTCTTTATATTTTTGCCGGAAATAAAATTATAATAAAAAAAGATTATGACTGCACAAATACAAAGCACAGTTAAACAATGGGGCAAACATATAGCATCAGTGACTTTGTTCGCCGTTCTGGTTATCGTATTCTTTTCACCTTCCGTACTGGATGGAAAAACTTTGCGGCAAATGGATAATGAGAAAGCAACGGGTATGGGGAACAGTCAGATGGCTCCTTACGAAGAAACAGCCGCAAAGGGTGAATTTAGTGTATGGTCTGATGCCATGTTCAGCGGGATGCCCTATATTAGCGGATATGGAGATGCCGCACCTAAGCTACCCGGTTTTACCGGGCTGGAAAGACCTCTTAAATCGATCGATTATGGGACGGCCAGTATGGTATTTACCGGGCTGACCTGCTTCTATATTCTAATGTATGCAATGGGAATGAGCTGGTGGCTGGCCATTGCCGGCTCGATCGCATTTGCATTCGCTTCATACAATATTATTATTATCGAAGCCGGACATATCACCAAGGCTTATGTGATCGCCTATATGCCTCTGACATTGGCCGGCATGGCATTACTGTTCAAACGCAATTATCTATGGGGTGCCGTACTGTTTCTGTTGGGGATCGCCTTTTCAATCAATAACGGACATATTCAGATCACCTATTACCTGTTCCTGCTCTGCCTTTTCATCTATGGCGGATACGTCATGCAGATTATAAAAAACAGACAATATCGGGATTGTGGAAAAACGACTGCTATCATGGCTATATGCGTAATCCTTGCGATCCTACCCAACACAAAGAGGTTATATGCAGACTGGGATTTAGGACAACATTCTACCCGTAGCGGAAGCGAACTAACTGCGCCAAAGACTACCGGAGAAAAGAAATCCGATGGCTTGAACAGAGATTATGCATTCCAATGGAGCTATGGAAAAAAAGAGCTGTTGACCTTATTAATACCGAATGCTTACGGCGGCCCGTCAATAGGAACATTAGACGGTGACTCCCAAGTGATACAAGAATATCGGCACATGACGAGAAAACCTATCGATGAATTGCAAGCATGGGTCTATTGGGGAGACAAACCTTCTACTTCCGGCCCGGTCTATTTTGGAGCCGTCGTTTGCTTCCTGTTCATATTCGGGATGTTTGCCGTAAAAAGCTCCTACAAATGGTGGCTGTTTGCCGGAGCCATGTTTATCACATTATTGGCTCTTGGACGTAATTTGGCCTGGTTCAATGATTTTATTTTTCATTATCTACCTTTATATAATAAATTCCGGGCGGTAGAAATGGCACTCGTCATTCCCGGATTGGTCTGCCCAATAATCGCCATATGGGGGCTCAAAATGCTATTTGAACAACAAGTAAACAAGAATACTTTCAAAAAAGGTTTTATCACTGCCCTGTCACTAACAGGAGGTATATGCATAGTTATCTGGCTAGTACCATCAGCTATCCTCGAATTCAGTTCGGAGATCGATAACAGACAGAATCTTCCTGAATGGTTTATCAATGCGTTGCGTATTGACAGGGCTTCAATGGCTTCGGCGGATGCACTTCGTTCCCTGATCTTTATTTTACCAGGAGCCGCTCTCATTTTCTGGTATTGGAAAACAAAAAATAAAAAGAGAACAGCCCTGTATGCAGCTATAGGAATAACTGTCCTAACCGGTATTGATCTGTGGAATGTAGACAGGAGATATATAAATGAATCCAAATTTATCCGGGAAAAACCACACGAAACGTATAAGATCTCCATAGCAGATAAATCGATACTGGAAGATACAACCTCTTTTCGTGTCTTAAACCCGAACAACGATCCTTTCAAGGAAACCAATACATCCTATTTTCATCATTCGATCGGAGGATATCATGCAGCAAAACTCGGAAGATATCAGGAACTGATCGACCATCGGTTATGGAAAGAAATCTATTTACTCGGTACCTCATTCAAACAGGCACAGAGCATGGAAGATATTCACGAAGCCTTTCTCCATATACCTTCACTCAATATGCTGAACACAAAGTATATAATATACAATCCCGATCAGCCACCGTTACTAAATCCTTATGCTTATGGGAATGCCTGGTTTGTACCATCTTACAAAATAGCAGCGAATGCGGATGAAGAAATGAGCATCCTGCAAACTCTGGAGCCGAAACAAGAAGCCGTGGTAGACAAACGTTTTGAAACAGAACTTCAGGGATTTACCCCTCGATATGATCCTACTGCGACTATTAAACTGACTTCATACCGCCCCAACCGGTTGATTTATCATTCTTCAACTTCCAGTGAGCAGTTAGCTGTTTTCTCTGAAATCTATTATCAACCGGGATGGAAAGCTTATATTGATGGTGTCTCCGCCCCTCATTTCCGTGCAAACTGGATCTTACGTGCGATGCGAATCCCAGCCGGACAACATGAGATCGTTTTCGAATTTTATCCGGACACGTATGTAAAAGCAGCTTATATTGAATCCTACAGTTCACTGATCATCCTGTTATTGGTATTGGGAGCTATCGGATACAAAATCGGGAAATATATACTACCTTTGTACCATGAAAACATTCAGACCTGAAGCCTGGTTGCCTACAACCAAGAAAGAAGTTGATGCACGGGGATGGGATTATATAGACGTTATTCTTTTTAGCGGGGATGCCTATGTGGATCATCCTTCGTTTGGGGCTGCCGTTATCGGACGTACGCTCGAAGCAATGGGGCTTCGCGTAGCGATCGTTCCGCAACCGGACTGGCGCGGAGATCATCGTGACTTCAAAAAGTTGGGTGTTCCACGTCTTTTCTTCGGAGTATCGCCGGGTGCGATGGATTCGATGATTAATCACTATACCGCCAACAAACGGTTGCGCAGTGACGATGCATACACACCGGATCGCCGGGCAGGTATGCGGCCGGATTACCCTAGCATTGTCTATACCAAAATACTAAAGGAACTCTATCCCGATGTACCGGTCGTACTCGGTGGAATCGAGGCTTCTTTACGCAGACTGACTCATTACGACTATTGGCAGGACAAACTTCGTCCGGGTATTCTGATAGACAGTCCCGCTGATCTGCTGATCTATGGAATGGGCGAATTACCTATCAGAGAACTGGTCACCCGCCTGCAGAAAGGAGAATCGTTCGATCAGCTGAGAGATATCCGCCAGACAGCTTATCTGACAGATAAAGAAGAGAAAAAAACCGATGACATCGTACTTTTCTCACATGAAGAGTGTTTGCGCGACAAACTGAAACAAGCTAAAAACTTCCGGCATATTGAAGAGGAATCAAATAAGTATAATGCTTCCCGTATTCTTCAACAGGCAGGAAAGCAGACTATTGTAGTCAATCCGCCTTTCCCTCCCATGACGGAAGCCGAAGTAGATGCATCGTTCGATCTGCCCTATACCCGTTTGCCGCATCCTAAATATAAAGGAAAAACGATACCGGCATTCGAAATGATCAAGTTCTCCGTCAACATGCACCGGGGATGTTTCGGTGGCTGTGCTTTCTGTACGATCTCAGCACATCAGGGAAAGTTCATCGCTTCCCGGAGTAAAGAGTCTATTCTGAAAGAGGTAAAAGCGATCACGGAAATGCCCGACTTCAAAGGAAACCTGAGCGACCTGGGAGGCCCTTCGGCCAATATGTACCGGATGAAGGGCAAGGATCAGAGTATCTGTGCCAAATGCAAAAAGCCGTCTTGTATCTCACCGGTGATATGTAAGAACCTGAATGCGGATCATACGCCGTTGCTGGATATTTACAAAGCGGTAGACCGTCTGCCGGGTATCAAACGCTCATTCATCGGCAGCGGTATCCGTTACGACCTTCTTTTGCACCGTTACGACGATGAAATCGTGAATAAGTCAGCACAAAGCTATACGGAAGAGCTGATCGCCCGGCATGTATCGGGACGCCTGAAGGTAGCACCCGAGCATACGGAAGACAATGTACTGAAGATGATGCGCAAGCCTTCTTTCGATCAATTCGGACAATTCAAGAAGATATTCGACCGTGTCAATAAGCAACAAGGACTGAACCAGCAGTTAATCCCTTATTTTATTTCCAGTCACCCGGGTTGTACGGAAGAAGATATGGCCAAGCTGGCAATCGAGACAAAGAAACTGCATTTCCAGCTGGAACAGGTACAGGACTTCACTCCTACGCCAATGACACTGGCTACCGAAATGTACTATACCGGCTATCATCCTTATACGCTGGAAAAGGTATATACCGCACGTACCAAAGAGCAGAAACTGGCACAACGACAGTTCTTCTTTTGGTATAAAGCGGAATTCCGCCGGCAAATAACCCAGGCATTACAGAAGATGGGAAAGAAAGATTTACTTAACAAATTGTTCGGAAGGTAGTACCCTAAATAAAATAAGGGTCTTTTGAAATGTTAAGACTAGACTTTTAAGAACAAAATAAGGGACTTTTGAATCCAAAAGTCCCTTATTTTTTCAACTATGATTATCAATCCTTTACAGCGATCACTTCAATCTCTACCAGACCATTCTTCGGCAGTGTTTTTACAGCTACAGCCGAACGAGCCGGGAAAGTGCCTTCAAACTGTGAAGCATATACCTCGTTCATAGCTACGAAATCGCCCATATCAGCAAGGAATACAGTTGTTTTCACCACATCGTCGATGCTGTATCCGGCTTCTGTCAGGATAGCCTTGACGTTCTTAAAAGCCTGAGCGGTTTGTTCCTTCACAGCACCTTCCACGAAGTTGCCTGTAGCCGGATCGATACCCAGCTGTCCGGAAGCGAACAGCATATTTCCTACTTGTACTGCCTGGCTGTAAGGGCCTATTGCGGCAGGTGCATTTGTTGTTGCAATAACTTTTTTCATTGTGTTTTATCTATTAGTTGTTTTGTTCTTCATTCATACGCTGGCGTACCACCTCGTAAACCAAAATAGAACTTGCTACCGATACATTCAGCGAACCGATCGTACCGAACTGCGGGATCTTCACCATGCTGTCGCAAATACGCAAGTTATCCATCGAAACTCCCGTATCTTCCGCTCCCATCACGATGGCTACCGGACCTTCATATTTGATCGCTGTATAGTTTTCGTACGCTTTTTCACTCGCAGCATATACTTTCACTCCGCTTGCCTGCAGGAAACGGATCGCTTCCGAAATGCTCTTCTCCTTACAAACAGGTAATACATGCAAGGCTCCTGCAGATGTCTTGATGGCATCGGCATTGACGGTAACGCTTCCCTTTGCCGGAATAACAATAGCGTCGACTCCTGCACATTCGCAGGTACGGGCTATCGCTCCGAAATTACGGACATCAGTAATTCCGTCCAAAAGTACGATGAAAGGGTTCTTCCCCTGTTCATAAACGAACGGTATGATATCTTCCAGACGCTGATAGCTTACTGCCGGAATAAATGCAATCACCCCTTGATGGTTCTTCCGGGTCAAGCGATCCAGACGCTCTGCCGGAACCCGTTGAACAGGTATTTCACGCCCCTTCAATACTTCAAACAGTTCACGGGAAAGATCGCCCTGCAGCTCACGCTTTACAAGAATTTTATCTATTTCCTTATCGGCCTGGATAGCCTCAATCACGGCACGTATGCCGAATACCATTTCGTTCTCTTTCATCAAATATATATTAACTGTATTCTTTCTTTAAAATGCGGATACAAATATACAAACATTATTTACTGTTTCGACCTTCCTTCACGCTTTGAATAAGAAATAATATACCGGTTATGATGAGAGCGGAAGAAAGACCGGTATAAAAAACGGAAATAAAAGAATCGGGCAATATGCGGGAATGACGGATTCCTACACCGAAAGTGATCATAAAAATCATTACAATCCAACCTTTAGCATCAAAAAAAGAGAAAGGACAATTCTTTTCTCCCTTTTGGGCAATACGCCGGCTATGTTTCTTGAATAAACGTAGAAATACAAAATTAAGAAACAATACAAATACGATAACTGCTTCTCCTACTTTCAATACTGAATAATGGGCTTCATGCATCCAGGTAAGAATTCCGATACGCAGAATATTAGCTCCGGCTATGATCCAAACACAACCGGCTATAAATAATAATATCTGCTTATTGACTCTGAACATCCGTCTACTTTTACTGCAATGCAAAAGTACGATTTTTAACGATATATCCTAATCCAGCTGACTATGAAGCGTTCTTTTCACTGTCTAATTCCTTGATCTCCTTATTCAGAAAGACCGACAGGACAGTCCTTAAAACAACAATACCGCCAAGGATAGCCAGTTCGTCCAAACTGGGTTCCAGGACGGTCTTAAGGATATCGGAAGCAATCAACAGCTCCAATCCCAATAATAAATAAGTTCCTAATTCAGCCCGCAGCCTACGGATATTGACCTGCGAATACTGTCCGGTAAACCGCTTCAGTTCATTCGTGATGAAAGCGATAAAAGCGACCAATGCACCGTAAGTAACGATCAGCAGACTTACAACACTGATTACCGTTGCCAAAAGATTCAGAAAATGTGTGAACATGAGTTTATTCTTTATTATTGGAACAAACTCATGTTCATGAAAGTTCAGTTACCGGATTTCAGCTTCTGCGGTACACTTCAGAACGTTTACTTTCCTGACGTTTATTTTCTTTCTTGTCTTTTTTATCTTTTTCTTTCCGGTCTTTATTATCCCGGCCTTTGTCACGATCCCTTCTGTTATCAGACTTCTTATCCTTGCTATACCGGTCATTATGCGGACGGGATGGTCTGTCATAATGTTGGTTGTGATCAGGACGGGACGGACGATCGTATCTATCAGGGCGGTGGTTCCGATGACCGGGGCTATCGTATTTACCCGGATACCATTTACCATCATCAAAACGTCCATTCCATCGTCCATTACTGTATACCCATTCATTATGCCAGTAATGATCTTCGTAACGCCAGCAAACATGCGACGGGCGGTAATCGGAATAATTAGGATTATTATACCATCCCTGATAATCGTGAATACGCTGCGGACGTTCGCGGACGAAGCGCACATACAGGCGGAACTGTGAAGGAGAAAGAACACGTTGCAACTTACGGTCGCGCTCCATACGCAGATTAAAGATCTTCTTGGCCGACTGATCCCAGTAACGGTAATGTTTACGGGCTTCTTTCTCTATCTTCTGACCGTATTTATGAACGATATTATGATAATCGGCTGCTTGTCGTCCATTCAAACGCATTGCCTGTTCCATCCAAAGACAACTTTGGCAATGTGGCTCATTCCAACCAAAACTGATCCAAAACTGAGCTTGTCCCGGCAAACTACACAACAAAATCAACAAACATATAAAGCTAATTCGTTTCATGACTTTTAGTTTTTAGTTAGTAATTACTACTATGACCGATTCCGGATGAAATGGTTTAACGGTGAAATTAGCGTTTCACCTTCAACAACTCTTTCGCATTGGCGATAGAGGCTCCTGTCAAAGAAGCACCGCTCAACATACGGGCGACTTCTTTTATACGCTCCTCCTTGTTCAGTTTCTTGATACGGGTTATCGTACGTTCTGTTGTATCTTCCTTATAAACAAAGAAATGTTCTTTACCTTTCGCAGCAATCTGTGGCAGATGCGTAATGGTGATCACCTGCATCTTTGCACCCAGATCCTGCATAATATCCCCCATTTTATCGGCAATATCTCCGGAAACACCTGTGTCTACTTCATCAAAAATAATTGCAGGAAGAGCTGTAAATCCGGCAATCATTGCTTTTATGCATAACATCAGGCGGGATATTTCACCACCGGATGCCGTTTGTGCCACTGGTTGCAACTCTCCGCTCTTATTGGCGGAGAAAAGAAAACGGATATCGTCCATTCCATCGCTTTCCGGTTCGGGACGGGCAACAAAATCGACAGCAAAACGCACATTGGGCATCCCCAGCGGAATAACCATTTCCACCAGTTGGGAAGCAATCGCACGGGAAGCGATCTTACGTTGCTCACTCAATACGGCAGCCTGCTGGAGCAATTCCTGATGGGATATCTCCAACTGAGCTTTTATGGCATCGATCTGTTCGTCGAACGAGTCGATATCACGAAGCTGTTCCGTATATTTATCCTGTATGGCGATCAACTCTTCAACAGTCGAAACACGATGTTTCTGCTCCAAGGTATAAAGGATGTTCAAACGTTCGTTCACCCAATCCAGGCGTTCGGGGCTGAACTCTACATCTTCTTTCAACACATCGGTTTCGGAAGCCAGATCGTTCAGGTCGATATAGGCGGAACGCAGACGTTCTGCAATTTCTTTTGCCCTGGGGTAATAGCGTTCCAGCGAGTCGGCCGTAGAAAGCGCTTCCTTGATAAGGCGGACACTGCCCTGCTCCTCACCGTTCAGCAACTCGGTTATCTTATATAACGAACCTTTGATATCTTCGGCATGCGATAAGGTTTCGAGTTCCTGCTCCAATTCTTCCTGCTCTCCGGCAACCAAACGGCCTTCGGTTAGTTGTTCGAGTTGGAAACGGATATAATCTTCTTCCTGCCGGTTCTGGTCGGCTTTTTCCGTTATTACCCGGAGTTCTCTCTTCAAAGACTGGTAACGCTGGTATTCTTTGCGGTACAGGATCAGCAGAATTTCATTTTCCGCCATTACATCGATCACTTTCAACTGGAAGCGGTTATCGCCCAGTAACAGGTTCTGATGCTGCGAATGAATATCGATCAGACGTCCTCCCAACTCTTTCATGACATTCAGGGAGACAGGCGAGTCATTTACAAAAGCACGCGATTTACCCGAGGCGAATAATTCCCGGCGAAGGATACAGATCTCGGGATCATACTCCAGGTCATTCGTATGGAAAAACTCTTCCAACTGATATTTGGAGACATCGAAGGTCGCTTCGATCACACATTTATCGGAGCCATTCTTTATACTCTTTCCATCCGCACGCTGACCGAGCACCAAAGATAATGCCCCTAAAATAATAGACTTTCCGGCTCCCGTTTCACCGGTGATCACCGAAAAGCCGTTATCAAACTGAATATCCAGACTATCTATTAAGACAAAGTTCTGTATAAATAAAGATTTCAGCATAGTTCAATTTTATTTTTTAAGTGCCTCCAAACGGGTAGTCATTGCCGGATAGAGATTAGAAAGAAGCTTATACCCTTCCTGTTTCTCCGTTGTAGTCGCTTTAGAATAGATAGCAACGATTTCATCCAGTTTAGCATCAGCAAACATCTGTAACAGGACAGAGGTCGGTCGGGTTTTCTTCAACTCCTCCATAACCGGTAACAGGGATATGATTGTCGTACGGCCACGATCAGGATTAGCCGCCATTTCATCTAGTCCTTTGCGATGATAGTTGTACCACATGTCACGGAAAGCCTCGGAAGTATTTTCCGTCAGGGCTGTAGCCAGTGCATGACGGTTACGGTCGCTATCGAAAGCCTTCCAGCCATTCCATGATACCTGCGCCTGCGCCAGGGTAACGATCTGCTGCGCCTGCTGAAAGAAAGGATTTCCCCCTTTAGGTGCAAAGCTATCGAAGTCGAGCCCCAGAATAGTATAAATATAGAAGACGAGTGTAGCCGTCAGGTTACTACTCAAAGAATTTTCCGTATATTCAAAGGGTTCATACTCCGTATAATCGAAATCGAGCTGAGTATCACGAAAGTTCAGCAGTGTAGTCGTATAACTTGAATTATAGACCGGACGACGTGCCTGAACCTGTATTTCAGCCTTAAAACTATTGTCGGAAGGCTTTTCGTTGATAATGATATTGAAAGTACAGTCAATCCGTTCGTTTACAGCAAAGGTAGCATCCGTCCATTTACGGTTGTTGATGAACTCGGTCAAGGCTTTTTCCAGTGTTTCAAACACCGTCATGGTACCCTGGATCTTATCTCTGTTGATTTTGACCTGGGCATTCAACTCTTGCGCTTTACCGGTAAAAGGTATAGTCCCCAGCAGGAACAGGAATAACAGTCTTTTAATCATTTTCATTTCAATAATGTTGCCAACTTGTTTACGATATCAGTCGCCACCCCCTGTTTACTTTTCAGCGGATAGCCGGTCGATTCTCCCTTATTGTCGATGATGGATATCTTATTGGTATCGCAACGGAAACCGGCACCTGCATCACGAAGTGAATTCAGAACGATGAAATCGAGGTTTTTCCGCTTCAGTTTACTCTCGGCATTCGTGGCTTCATTGTTCGTCTCCAATGCAAAACCCACTAGAACCTGTCCCTCTCGTTTGATTGCTCCTAAAGAGGCGGCAATATCCTTGTTCGGAACCAGATGAAGCGTGATATCTCCTTTACTTTCCCGTTTGATCTTTTCGTCAGCCTGTACCTCCGGACGGTAATCGGCCACCGCAGCACATAAGATGCCGGCATCGGCCTGCGGATAAGCAGCCATAGCCGCTTCATACATCTCGTCGGCCGACTCCACATCGATCCGGCGTATATTCGGATGAACGGTTGCCAACGATACCGGACCGGCTATCAACGTGACCTCCGCTCCCTGTGCTGCACAGGCTTCTGCCAATGCAAATCCCATCTTCCCGGAAGAATAGTTACCTATAAAACGTACGGGATCAATCTTTTCGTACGTCGGGCCGGCTGTTATTACAATCTTTTTTTTTTCAAGGACGGTTTGAGAAGTGAAAAACGCTTCCAGGACAGTGATAATCTTGTCCGGTTCCTCCATCCTTCCCTTACCGACCAGATGACTGGCCAGTTCGCCTTCGGCCGGTTCGATGATATGGTTTCCGAACGAACGGAGACGATCCAGGTTCTGCTGTGTGGAAGGATGAGCGAACATATCCAAATCCATAGCCGGCGCTACGAATACCGGAGCTTTACATGACAGATAGGTCGTGATCAACATATTATCTGCAACACCGTTTGCCATCTTGCCGATCGTCGAAGCCGTGGCCGGAGCCACCAACATGGCATCCGCCCATAACCCCAGGTCGACATGACTGTTCCATGAACCGTCGCGGTTAGAGAAAAACTCACTGATAACCGGCTTACTACTTAAAGCAGAAAGTGTTATCGGCGTAATAAACTCTTTCCCGGCAGGAGTAATAACAACCTGCACTTCGGCTCCTTTCTTCACCAGGGCACGGATAATATAAGCAGCCTTGTAAGCAGCTATACTTCCTGTAATTCCTAATATGATATGTTTACCTTTCAGCATCATTATTATTAGTTCTAATAAACACTCATCCGAAAGGGATTTTGATTTCATTCGGATGAAATTTGAATTTCTACCGAATGAAAATTATTTTCCTCCCGGATGTATCTTTTTTCTTATAAACGCAGCATCAGGATGTCACGTGTCACCTTACTGTCAATATTATGATGTTCACCCAAATGCCAGCCCTGCTTATCTACCGGGGCGGCAAGCGCATCCAGATCACTTTCTTCAATGCCACATTCGCTTAAACGGGTTTTCAGTCCCATCCGGCGGAAGAAATCTTCACAGGCAGTAATCGTTTTACGGGCACGTTCTTCTTCCGTCCCTTCGGTTATGCCGAACACAACTTCACCCATACGAGCCAGCTTCACTTGCTTTTCTTTGAACATATAAGTCATAACTCCCGGCAGTAGGATAGCCAGCGTCTGTGCATGATCGAGACCGAACTGAGCCGTCAAAGCATATCCCATCCGGTGGGACGACCAATCCTGCGGTACACCCTGCCCGATCCATACGTTCAGCGCATTGGTAGCAGCCCACATCAGGTTGGCACGGATATCGTAATCGTTCGGGTGATCCAGTACTTTGATACCCTCTTCATAGATCACTTTCATCAGACCTTCTGAAAAAGCATCCTGTACTTTAGCATTGACCGGATAAGTCAGATATTGCTCAACGACATGGATAAATGAGTCTACAACACCATTTGCCACCTGCCGGGCAGGTAATGAATAGGTCACTTCCGGATCCAGGATAGCGAACTGAGGGAAGACTAACGGACTAGCAAAATTCAGTTTCTCGCGAGTCTCGACACGTGAGATAACAGAACGTTCGTTCATTTCGGAACCGGTAGCCGATAAAGTCAAGACAGCGCCCAATGGCAATGCCTGTTTTATCACTCCACCTTTCGAAAGAATATCCCAGGGTTCTCCTTTGTAATAATGAGCGGCTGCAATAAACTTGGTCGCATCGATCACCGATCCACCGCCTACAGCCAACAGAAAGTCAATATTTTTCTCTTTGACAATCTCTACCGCTTTCATGCAGGTTTCATAATGCGGATTAGCTTCAATTCCCGGAAATTCCGTCACTTCAAAACCTTTCAGTGCATCCGTCACCTGGTTGTAGATACCGTTCTTTTTAATGCTTCCGCCTCCGTACACCATCAGCACCTTGCTTCCGGCTGGGATCAAAGCGGATAAACGCGCAATCGTTCCTTTCCCGAAAACGACTTTTACGGGATTGGCAAACTCAAAATTATTCATTGCTGTTATTTCGAATTAAAACCTCTCAATTTGATTTCTGTAAGGATCTTTTTGGTGTTCAGCGGGAAATCACCGTTCATGATCCAAGAATAATAGCCGGGATCTGTTTTCAGAACCTCTTCCACCAGTTTTCCTTTGTATTTACCGAAATTGATCACCTCTTTTCCATCCTCATTATAAACCATACGGCCTGCAAAGTCCACATTGTTCGTGAAGCTGGAATATTTGGAAAGGAAATCAATATCGTTCTGCAAATCAGAATAACGATCCAACTGTGCTTTCAGAATCTCATAAGTCGCCATTGTATCGGCTTCTGCCGTATGGGCGTTTTCCAGGCTTTTATCACAATAGAACTTATAGGCAGCCGACAATGTACGCTGTTCCATCTTGTGGAAGATAGTCTGTACATCCACGAACTTACGCTTGTTTAAGTCGATATCCACACCTGCCCGAAGGAATTCTTCAGCCAGCAAAGGAATATCGAAACGGTTGGAATTGTATCCGGCCAGATCACAACCTTCGATCTGTGCGGCCAGCGATTTGGCTATTTCTTTAAAGGTAGGGCAATCTTTTACATCTTCGTCCGTAATGCCATGAATAGCGGTTGACTCCGGTGGAATGGGCATTTCCGGATTGATCCTTCTCGTCTTCGTCTCTTCTTTGCCGTTAGGGTGAACCTTTACAAAAGAAATTTCAACGATACGGTCTTTTACTATATTTATACCCGTAGTCTCCAGGTCGAAGAAGACTATCGGGTTCTTTAAGTTTAATTGCATTTTTTATTTGTTAGTCATTCAACATCATCGGCATAAGCAGCATCAGCAGGTCTTCGTTCTCTTCGTTTTCAGCAGGAACGATCAGGCCGGCACGTGAAGGATCCGCTAATTCCAGAATTACTTCTTCCGAATTAATGTTACTCAATATTTCAATCAGGTAAGTAGCCTTGAAACCGATGTTCAGTTCTGTTCCGTCGAACTGGCATACGATCTTTTCTTCCGCTGAGGTAGAGAAGTCGATATCCTGGGCGGAAACAACCATTTCGCTTTCTTTCAACTGTAATTTAACCAGACTGCTTGCCGGATTAGAGAAAACAGATACACGTTTCAGGGCATTCAGGAACGATACACGGTCGATCGTTACCTTGAACGGGTTTTCCTGCGGGATAACACTGTTATAGTTCGGGTAACGGCCTTCGATCAGGCGGCAAACCATTTCGAAGTTGGTGCAATTCACATAAGCGTTATTGTCATCGAACTTGATGCTTACCATTTCCGAACCCTTAGCCAAGACATTCTTCAACAGGTTAGCCGGTTTCTTCGGTAGGATAAAAGAAGCTCTTTCGGGCGATTTCACCGACAGGTTACGCAAACGAACCAGTTTATGTCCGTCTGAAGCAACAAAAGTCAGGTCGTCTGTATGGATGTCGAAATAAACACCGTTCATAACCGGACGAAGTTCGTCGTCGGCTGTCGCAAACAAAGAGCGACTGATACCATTCAACAACATCTGCGACTCAACGACAATAGCGATTGCATTATCATTCAGCGGCTTCTGCTGCGGATAAGTATCCCCTTTCTGTCCGATGAAGTTATATTTACCGTTCTGGAAATGGATAAAGATCTCCAGGTTCTCGTCGTTGATGTCGAAAGTAAGCGGTTGCTCCGGCAATTCTTTCAAAGGATCGAGCAGTATCTTAGCAGAAACAGCGAAAAGTCCGGCACCTTTTGAATTCATCACCTCAACAGAAGTAACCAGACGTGTTTCAGCATCCGAAGCTGTTATAGTCAGTTTATTACCATCCAGGTCGAACAGAAAGCTGTCGAGGATCGGTAAAGAGTTCTTAGACGCAATAACTTTGCTGATAGACTGCAAACGGGATAACAGCGCAGTGCTGGATACATCAAATCTCATGGTTCTTAATTGTTTATATTATTAATTTTATTATTGTACATCTTATTTGCTATGCGTCGTAAACGCCCATACAAAAGTAAAAAAATATTTGATTTGGAGCATTATTATATGTGTTCTTTTATCCTTAAAGAAAAGAACAAAAAAAAGAGGCTCTCCACTGCGGGAGAACCTCTTTTCGTATTTTATGTAGTTAAAAATTATTTCGCGAAATAATCTTTTACCATTTCGTTAGGAACCATTTCTTCCTGGAAGATGTAAGCACCAGTTTTCGGAGACTTAACCATCTTAATTACTTTTGAGTAAGTACGACCGTCACCTTTCTTAAATGTTGCAACTGCTTTTTTTGCCATCGTTT
>OGJY01002097.1_pt1 | contig 21127 bp, 18 predicted proteins | sample 1572231 | NCBI WGS metagenome assembly OGJY01 (sample SAMEA2582121, study PRJEB24529) | metagenome | biome: Human gut stool | place: China | collected 2011
CTTAGCAGGGGCGCCTCTTCAGCCACTTGAGTACTTCTCCATAATGCCTAAATAAATGAAAATATTCAATTCCGTTGCACAGTAATGCACAACGCTTTATTATATTATCAAAAAGACTGACTAAAGTCAAGTCTTTTTTTAATTATTTTTTCCATTTTTCTTTTGCAGTCTCATAAAGGTTATTTCCATCTTTATCTATAACTACAATAACAGGCAGATTCTCGATTTCTAATTTACGGATTGCCTCTGTGCCAAGATCATCGTAAGCAACTACATCTGCTTTTTTAATACATTTAGAAAGTAATGCACCTGCTCCACCTACCGCTGCAAAGTATACTGCACCATTTCTCTTCATGGCCTCTATAACTTCCGGAGAACGCTTTCCTTTTCCTACCATGCCCTTTAATCCCTTATCAAGCATTTCTGGAGTATACTTATCCATACGACTGCTTGTAGTCGGACCTGCAGAACCGATAATCTGTCCTTCTCTTGCCGGACTTGGTCCAAGATAATACAGAACATTCCCATTGAGCTCTATTGGTAATACTTCCCCTTTATGCATACTTTCATACATTCTTTTATGCGCTGCATCTCTGGCAGTATAAATAATTCCGGACAGATATACATAGTCCCCTGCTTTTAAAGTATTGATATCTTCTTCAGAAAGTGGAACCTGAATTGTTCTATTCATAACTGTATGCCTCCCCTTATAAACTTCTTACTGCGTGACGATTTACATGACAGCACATATTAACAGCAACAGGCAGACCTGCAATATGTGTAGGATACGTATTAATATTTACAGCTAATGCCGTAACAGTTCCTCCAAGTCCTGCTGCACCAATTCCAAGAGCATTGACTCTTTTAAGGACATCCTCTTCCATTGCTTTTATAGAAGGAAGATCAGAATGTGTTCCTACAGGTCTTGTCAACGCCTGCTTCGCCATGAGAGCTGCTTTTTCAAAGGTACCGCCAATACCAACACCAACTACAACAGGTGGGCATGCATTAGGCCCTGCATCCTGTACAGCAGATACAATAGCATTCACTGCGCCTTCCATACCATCTGCCGGCTTAAGCATAAATACTCTGCTCATATTTTCGCTTCCAAATCCCTTCGGTGCTACGGTAAGCTTGATATTTTCTCCTGGAACGATACTGTAATGAATAACCGCAGGTGTATTATCTTTTGTATTTTCTCTGATAAAAGGATCATTTACTACTGATTTACGCAGATATCCTTCTACATATCCATCATGTACACCTTTATTGATAGCATCTGCGAGAGAACCTCCCTCAATATGTACATCCTGTCCTACTTCCGCAAAAACGACAGCCATTCCAGTATCCTGACAGATTGGTATCTGTTCTTCTCCTGCAATAGCAAGATTCTCTTTCAACTGATTAAGAATCTGGCAGCCAAGAGGATTCTCCTCTTGGTCTGCCGCTTTATACAAAGCATTCTTCATATCATCGGAAAGATAGTAATTAGCTTCTATACACATTTCTTTTATGTTTCTGGAAATTTCGTCTACATGAATTGAACGCATCTTTTTACCTCTTATATTCAATGACATAACAACTGTGAAAAGCATTCTTATTGATTATTAAGAAAGCTTATTTATACTTCTTCCTGTGTTGCTTCTTCCTCTGTGGATTGAGACTCTGCTTCATCCTCTTCTACTTCTGCAAAATCCTCTTCCTCTTCAAATCTGACTTTTGCAACGCTGGCAACTTTAATACTGCTTTCTGAATCAATATTAATAAGTTTTACACCGGAGGTATTTCTGCCAATAACAGAAATCGAATCACTCTTCATCCGAATCACAATACCTTCTGTAGTGATCAGCATAATTTCTTCTTCCGGCTTAATTGTCTTCACTCCGACAACATATCCTGTCTTGTCGGTGATCTTATAACATCTTAAACCTTTTCCACCACGATGCTGTACGGTAAATTCATCAAGAGGTGTTCGTTTACCCATACCTTTTTCAGATACGATCAATAAATCATCACCTTCTGAACGAATCTGCATTCCAACAACTTCATCTGTATCACCAAGATTCATTCCGATCACACCCATAGAAACTCTTCCGGTTTCTCGTACATCCTGGAGTTTAAATCGGATACACTGTCCTTCTTTTGATACAAGGAAAATATCCTCATTCTCATCTGTCTGCTTTACTTCAATCAGTTCATCGCCCTCTCGCAGGGAGATTGCTGCCAGACCGTTCTTTCGAATATTCTTATACTCATCAAATCCTGTTTTCTTTACAAGACCGTTTCTTGTAGCCATAACGAGGTAATGCTGTTTACCGTCTTCTAATAACGGGATGATCGCTGTAATCTTTTCTTCCGGCTGAAGCTGAAGAAGATTGATAATATTCACTCCTCTTGCCGTTCTTCCTGATTCCGGAATCTCGTATCCTTTGAGACGATATACACGACCTTTATTTGTAAAGAACATAATATAATTATGGGTACTTGTCATAAATAAATCTTCAATATGATCTTCATCAATGACATTCATACCACGTATTCCCTTACCACCACGATTCTGACTGTGGAAGTTATCCGGTGTCATACGCTTAATATATCCCAGTTTAGAGAAAGTAATAATCGCATCTTTTCTTGGAATCAATGCTTCATCACTTAAATCTTCCATATCCATCTCGATAGATGTTCTTCTGTCATCACCATATTTATCACGAATAAGAAGTATTTCTTCTCGGATTACTCCTAAAAGAACCTTTTCATCTGCAAGAATCGCTTCTAATTCCGCAATCTTTTTCTCAAGTTCATCATATTCGTTCTGAAGCTTTTCTCTCTCTAAACCTGTCAATGCACGAAGACGCATATCTACGATTGCCTGTGCCTGTGCCTGTGAGAATTCAAAACGTCTCATCAGATTATCTCTCGCTTCAGAAACATTCTTAGAGGCACGTATGATTTCTATCACTTCATCAATATGGTCTAATGCTTTTAAAAGACCTTCTAAAATATGCGCTCTTTCTTTGGCTTTATTCAGCTCATATCTCGTTCTTCTTGTGACAACATCCTTCTGATGATTCAGATAATGTACAAGCATTTCTTTTAAGTTAAGAACCTTTGGCTGATTATCTACAAGCGCAAGCATGATGACTCCAAAAGTATCCTGAAGCTGTGTATGTTTAAATAACTGCTTTAATAATACATTGGCATTCACATCTTTACGTGTCTCAATACAGATACGCATACCGCTTCTATCAGATTCATCTCGTAATTCTGTGATTCCATCTACTCTCTTTTCTTTTACTAAATCAGCAATCTTTTCAATTAAACGTGCCTTATTTACCATATATGGAAGCTCGGATACAATAATTCTCTGCTTTCCATTCTTCATTGGCTCAATGTTTGTCACCGCACGTACCTTAATCTTGCCTCTTCCCGTACGGTAGGCCTGGTCAATACCCTTTCGTCCAAGAATAGCTGCCCCTGTCGGGAAGTCCGGTCCTTTTACGATTTCTAAAAGCTCATCAATATCCGTCTCTCTGTCTTCCTGTACCTGATTATCAATAATCTTTACGACACCGTCGATCGTTTCTCTTAAGTTATGTGGCGGGATATTCGTTGCCATACCTACGGCAATTCCCTGTGCTCCATTTACGAGAAGATTTGGAAACCTTGATGGAAGAATACTTGGCTCTTTCTCTGTCTCATCAAAGTTCGGTACAAAATCAACCGTATCTTTGTAAATGTCCGCTGTCATTTCCATGGAAATCTTAGATAATCTTGCCTCTGTATAACGCATGGCAGCCGCGCCATCACCGTCCACAGAACCAAAGTTTCCGTGACCGTCCACCAATGGATAACGGGTAGACCAATCCTGTGCAAGATTAACTAATGCACCATAAATAGAACTGTCACCATGTGGGTGGTATTTACCCATTGTATCACCGACGATACGAGCACACTTTCTGTGAGGCTTATCCGGTCCGTTATTCAACTCAATCATAGAATAAAGAATTCTTCTTTGCACCGGCTTCAGACCATCTCGTACATCTGGAAGAGCTCTGGATACAATTACACTCATAGCATAATCTATATAAGATTTTTCCATGGTATTCTTTAAATCCACCTCATGGATTTTATCAAAAATATTACTATCGTCCATTCTATCCTCCTGTTAGATATCCAGATTCTGTACATACTTTGCATTGGCTTCGATAAATTCTCTACGTGGTTCTACACGATCTCCCATGAGAGTATCAAATGTCATATCCAATTCGGAAGCTGCATCATCATCCATATTTACGCGTAATAAAATTCTCTTTTCAGGATCCATCGTTGTCTCCCATAACTGAGATGCATCCATCTCACCAAGACCTTTATATCGCTGGATCTTATTGTTTCCGTCTCGTCCGATATCCGTCAGTATTGTATTTAACTCTTCATCACTGTAGGCATACCACACCTTTTTATTCTTCTCCACTTTATACAGTGGCGGCTGTGCCAGATATACATGACCTTCTTTAATAAGCTCTGGCATAAAACGATATAAAAATGTAAGCAATAATGTTGCGATATGCGCACCGTCTACATCGGCATCCGTCATAATAATGATCTTATTATATCTAAGCTTTGTAATATCAAAGTCTTCATGAATTCCTGTTCCAAATGCTGTGATCATCGCACGTATCTCATTATTCACAAGAATCTTGTCAAGTCTTGACTTTTCTACATTCAAAATCTTTCCACGCAATGGAAGAATGGCCTGCGTTGCACGACTTCTTGCTGTTTTCGCTGAACCGCCCGCAGAATCTCCCTCTACGATATAGATTTCACAATTCTTTGGATCTTTATCTGAACAGTCTGCCAGCTTGCCCGGAAGGCTCATTCCATCAAGCGCAGACTTTCTTCTCGTTAAATCTCTTGCCTTTCTTGCTGCTTCTCTTGCTCTTTGTGCAAGCACCGCTTTCTCACAGATCATCTTTGCAACATTTGGATTCTGCTCTAAGAAATAAGTAAGCTGCTCACTTACTACACTGTCAACCGCACCACGTGCTTCACTATTTCCAAGCTTCTGCTTTGTCTGGCCTTCAAACTGCGGCTCAGGAATCTTGATGCTGACAATCGCAACCAAGCCCTCCCTGATATCATCACCGGTAAGATTCTGCTCATTATCCTTTAATAACTTATTCTTTCTTGCATAATCATTAAATGTCTTTGTAAGCGCACTTCTAAAACCGGCCAGATGTGTTCCACCTTCCGGCGTTGTAATATTATTTACAAAGCTGTAAACACCTTCGTTATAAGAATCATTATGCTGTAAGGCAACTTCTACGAATACATCGCCCTTCTTTCCCTCACAGTAAATCACTTCAGAATAGAGCACTTCCTTACTTTTATTCAGATATTCTACATATTCGCGGATGCCGCCTTCATAATGGAACGTCATGGAAACTTCTTCTTCTGGTCTTCGGTCTGTAAGAACAATCTTTAAATCCTTTGTTAAAAATGCCATCTCACGAAGACGCTGTTTTAACACTGCAGAATCGAAAACAGTCTCTTCGAAAATGGTCGGATCAGGGAGAAAACGTACCTCGGTACCTCTTCTATCTGTATCTCCTACTACTTTCAACGGATACATAACCTTTCCACGTTCATATCTCTGACGGTAAATCTTTCCTTCATGGAAAATATCTACTTCAAGCCATGTGGACAGCGCATTAACAACAGACGCACCTACTCCATGTAATCCGCCGGATACTTTGTATCCTCCACCACCAAACTTTCCTCCTGCATGAAGGATGGTAAACACAACTTCTACTGCTGGAATTCCCTTTTTCTTGTTAATTCCTACAGGAATACCACGACCATTATCTCTGACCGTAATAGAATTATCTTCATTGATGTACACCTCTACTGTATTACAAAATCCAGCTAATGCTTCATCAACTGCATTATCTACAATCTCATATACCAGATGATGGAGGCCCTTGGATGAAGTACTGCCAATGTACATACCAGGCCTTTTCCGTACTGCTTCAAGACCTTCTAAAATCTGTATTTGATCCGCACCATATTCCTGCCCCGCAGAAATCTGTTCTTCACTCATAATTCAACCTCCTGTCAAAACTTAATCAAATAATTATACCATAAATATTGCCATTTATTCAACTTCTTAAACCAAACCCTCTGTTTTTTCTTCCTGTACACGCCCCTCTGTCACACGAAATACCTTGTCCAGTGAGATACGGCTGTTAACAAAATCATCCAGTCCTGTACATGAGATCAGTGTCTGTATATCCTGAATACTTTCCAACAGCCATGACTGCCTTCCAGCATCTAATTCTGATAATACATCATCAAGAAGTAAGATTGGTTTTTCTCCTGTTACCTGCTCGATCAATCGGATCTCCGATAATTTTAACGACAGTGCTGCTGTTCTTTGCTGACCCTGCGAACCAAACTTACGGATGTCGATCCCTCCGACCTTAAAACGAAGATCGTCCCTGTGTGGACCTGCTGTTGTTGTACCTGAGGATATATCTTTATTCCTTCTTGAATATAACTGCTCTCTGAATTCCTCCGCAGAAACATTTTTCTCATACTCTACTTTCATCTGCTCTTTTCCACCGGTAAGCTGACTATGAATTCTTGCCATCATCTCATCAAGAAATTGTACAAATTCTTCTCTTTTTTTTATGAGAAACTGTCCTGCTGTCAAAAGCTGTTCGTCCCATCCATCCAATGTTTCGATTAAGGCAGGATAGAGATTAATCTGTTTTAAAAGATTATTCCGCTCATTTAAAATCTTATTATAAGCAATCAATTGCTGCAGATATCCCTTGTCAATCTGACTTAATTCCATATCAAGAAACCGCCTTCTTCCAGCCGGACCTTCTTTTATAATTGATAAATCTTCCGGTGAAAAAAAGACGATGTGCATCATTCCAAGAAGTTCTCCTGAACGTCGTACCGGCACACCATCTACCGCAATCCCTTTATTCTTATTTTTCTTTAAATGAACATCTAAGCGATGGGATAACGAATCTTTCTGAAAAAAAAGACGAATATGTGCCTCGTCCTCTCCAAAACGAATCAATTCTTTATCTCTGCTTCCCCTGTGAGATCTGGAAGTTCCACTTACATAAATAGATTCTAAAAGATTCGTCTTCCCCTGTGCATTATCTCCAAAAAAAATATTTACTCCAGGAGAAAACTCCACTTTAACCGAATCAAAATTTCTGTAATTATTTAATTCAATCGATTCTACAAACATGGAGTCCTCCCATATATTTATTTTACTACTCGTACTTCGTCGCCTTCAAATTCAAAAACATCACCGTCATAAAGCTTTCTACCTCTTCTGGTTTCCACTTCACCATTAACGGTCACCTGGCCATCCTGAATCAGCATCTTTGCATCAATTCCTGATGATACGATACCAGCAGCCTTCATAGCCTGTCCCAGTTTAATAAATTCATCTCTTAATTTTAATTCCATATTCTTTCTTAAAATTCCTTTCTCATTGTGTCCGTCACTCGCGAACAAGTTCGTTAAAATTTATACATTACTGTTACTTACATTGATTGGTAAGATCAGATACAGATAAGAAGATGTCTCATCTCTTATAATACAAGGGGCAATAGAGTTCATTAAATATATTGTAACTTCTTCTTCATCAATTACTCGAAGAGCATCTACCAGAAACTTTGGATTAAATCCAATCACGATATCCTTACCCTCTTTACTAATTGAGATCTGATCTTTCATGGAACCAATCTGTGAAGAAATCATAAGATTCATCTGTTCATTTTCAATTTTAAGAATAATCGGCTTCTTATCTGATTCTTTTACAAATAAAGTGGAGCGGTCAAGACAACGTAATAATTCCATTTTATTGATTGTCAACTTTGTTTCGTAATCATTAGAAAGCATTTGTCCGATATTATAAAACTTACCTTCTAATAATCGTGAAACTACCTTTGTATCACCAAACTCAAATAAAATGTGCTTATCTGTTAAATATAAATTCACTGTATCTTTTGCTTCACCAGGAAGAATTTTACTAACTTCAGATAAAGTTTTACCTGGAACAATAACTTCCATTTTTGAATAAGATTCCTGAAGCTCAATATTACGAACAGAAATTCTATGTCCATCAAGGGAAGTTACGGTCAGTTTATTATTCTCAATACTTAAAAGTTCACCTGTCATCAATTTATTATTTTCATTATCAGATACGGAAAAAATTGTCTGTCTGATAACTTCTTTTAAGTCAAACTGAGAAAGAGTAATTTTATTTTCTTTTTCAATTTCTGGTAAATGAGAGAAATCATCTCCCTTTCTTCCCATGATACTGCATTGAATCTGTTCACATTCAATATTTGTCTTTCCGGCTTCATCCGTTTCGATATAAACATCATTATCAGGAATCTTTTTGATGATCTCTGAAAAGATTTTTGCTTCAAGTGCAATCTTACCAGGTTCAAGAATTGTTCCCTGAATTACTGTTTCTATGCCAAGTTCTGTATCATTGGCAGTTAATTTAATACAATCATCAAATGCTTCAATAAGGATACATTGGAGAATTTCCATTGTTGTCTTATTGGACACAGCTTTCGATACGGTATTTACTCCGTATAAAAATTGATTTTTAGGGCATGTTATCTTCATAAATGTGTATAACTCCTTTCGGTGTGAAATATATATAAATATAATAAGTTATCCGCAGTAGTAGTAGTAGGGGGTGTTAGGGATGTGAATAAGTGGTAAGAGGCCGATAATACAAGGATTTTCGAAAAGGATAACTATGAGGATAAGTGTGTGAATAAAAAAATAGTTATCCACATAGGGAAAAGTCCACAAAAGTTATCCACATCCATCCACAGGCAATTCACATCGAATCTGAATAGAATGTGGAAAAAAATAAAGGATAGTCTCCAGCGTTGTGAAGACACCTTTATTTTCTGTTTCTTCTATATAAATGCCTACGTTGGCGGGTTCAATTTTTTAATAATAATATCAAGGTTGCTTTTTAATGTTTCGTCGGTTTCGAGCATCTTATTGATTTTATCGTGTCCATGGATAACTGTAGTATGGTCACGATTTCCCATAATCTTTCCGATATTCTGGAGAGAATAATCGGTATATTTTCGGGAAAGGTACATACATATCTGACGAGGATTCGCAATTTCCTTATTTTTCTTCTTAGATATGATGTCAGATACAGAGATATTGTAATGTTCTGCGACAACGTCCATGATTAGCTGCGGTGTTACTTCTTTTTGACATTCGATGGTGTCTTTTAAAGCGTTCTCAGCTAATTCTAAGGTAACAGGCTTCTTTTCAAGATTTGCAAAAACAAAAATTTTATTTAAAGCGCCCTCCAATTCACGAATATTGGAATTGATGTTCGTAGCGACATACTGCATAACTTCCGGATCAATATCAAGACGTTCTAATTCGGCACGCTTTTTTAAGATGGCCATCTTTGTCTCATAATCAGGTGGCTGAATATCTGCGGTGATTCCCCATTCAAAACGAGATCGCAGACGTTCTTCTAAAGTAGCAATCTCTCTTGGATGTTTATCGGAAGAAATGACAATCTGTTTTTTTGCTTCGTGAAGCTCGTTGAATGTATGGAAAAATTCTTCCTGGGTACTTTCTTTTCCTATTATAAACTGTATATCATCGATCAGCAGGACATCAATATTACGATATTTGTCGCGAAATTCCTTATTTTTATCATGTTTTAAGGAATCGATCAGCTCATTTGTAAACTTTTCGGAAGTGACGTATAAAACACGCAGATCCGGACGATTATTAATAATATGATGAGCGATAGAATGCATCAAATGCGTTTTTCCAAGACCGGCTCCTCCATATAAAAAGAGAGGATTGTATGCTCCGCCGGGTGATTCGGCTACAGCAACGGAAACGGCATGGGCCATCTTATTGGTAGGACCTACGACATAGGTATCAAAAGTATATCTTGGATTTAAATTACCAATATATTCTGCAGGAACAGTAACTTTTGCTGGTTCAGGCTGCGATGCTGCAGAATTGGAGTCGGTAAAAAGAATTTTAAATTGCTTTCCAGTAACCTGTTCTATTGCCATAGAAAGGTAAATGTCATAGTATTTATGCTTTATAAATTCGATACCACGTGGTCCTCGTACCATAAAAAAAGTGATACTGTCATCCGAAATTGTCTGAATAGTTAGTGGTTGTATCCAAGTATTCACAGCAACTTCGGAAATTTCGTGCTCTTTTACGAGAATATTTAGAATTTCTTGCCATTTTGACTCAATTAATTCCTTCATTGTTAACTCCATTCTGGTTTAATATGTTGAACTGTCTGAACAAAAAATAAGCAGAGTTCGAGACGGCTCGGCTTTTAGTATAAGTGTATAACAGAACCCACATTTTTTCAATATACGAATGTTGAAAAAATGTGGATAACTTATTGTGGATAACTGAGAAAAATGCTGTTTTTTTAAAGAAAAAAAAGAAAAGTAACAAAATGTGGATAACTAAAACGAATTTATACACATCGAAAATTGCAAGAGAAAAAAAGCTTTTGACGAATTTTCGGGATAGATATTGTGAATATTTTTAAAGTTATGCACAAGTTATGCACAAAATGTGGATAACTCGTGCATAACTTCTGATTTTGATGTGCAAAAAATTAAAAATCCGGATTTAATAAGAAAATACGCAGGAATTGCTTGACTTAGAGGACGTTTTTCAATATAATAGGAGTGATGTTTTTCAACAAGACAGGTATAATATTCGTTAAGGAGGTGGCTTTCGCATGAAGATGACATTTCAGCCAAAGAAAAGACAGAGATCTAAAGTTCATGGATTTAGAAAAAGAATGAGTACTGCTAACGGCAGAAAAGTATTAGCTAGAAGAAGAGCAAAAGGAAGAAATAAATTATCAGCTTAGGTCGCAGTGATGTGGCCTTTTCTTTTCTCATTTGATTGTTTGGAAAGTTGAGAAAGTTAAGTGAATGAATTTAAGTCTTTAAGAAAGAATTGGGAATTCCAGGCGGTATATCGTAACGGTAAGTCTAAGGCGAATCGTTGTTTCGTAATGATAATAAAGAAGAATGACGCATCTTCTAACCGTATAGGAATTTCTGTAAGTAAAAAAGTAGGAAACAGTATTGTCCGCCACAGAGTAACCAGAGTAATCAGAGAGGTTATGCGTCTTCACTGGAAAGAGATTAAGAGTGGCTATGACATTGTAATCGTGGCACGCCCGTCAGCGAAAGAATCTGACTATGGGAAGTTTGAAAGTGCCATTTTTCATTTGTTGAATTTACATCATTTATTATTAGAAGACGATGATTTGGAATGAAAATTATTTTTATTAAAATAATAAGATTTTATCAGAAATATCTGTCGGCTCTTAAAGGAAGAGCGACCTGTATATATACACCGACCTGTTCGCAGTATGCGATTGAGGCGATTGAGAAGTATGGTGTATTAAAGGGGGGATTGTTAGCAGCGTGGCGGATTCTGCGTTGTAATCCTTTTTCGAAAGGCGGATATGATCCGGTTCCATAGTTAAGGAGGAAAAGTATGTTATTGACGCAGTCTACCACTCCGATTATCGGATGGATTGCTACCTTACTTGGGTATGTCATGGAATTCATTTTTTATTGTTTGAATTTCATTGGCATTCAGAACATTGGATTATGTATTATCATATTTACCATTATTGTTCGATTATTAATGCTGCCGTTAACAATTAAGCAGCAGAAGTTTGCTAAGATCAGTCAGGTAATGCAGCCTGAGATCAATAAGATTCAGAGAAAGTACCGTAATAAAACGGATCAGGCTTCTATGATGAAGCAGAATGAAGAGATTCAGAAGGTTTACGAAAAATATGGCACGAATCCAACTGGTGGATGTCTGCAGTTAGTAATTCAGATGCCTATTTTCCTGGCGTTATATCAGGTTATCCGAAAGATTCCTGCATATATTCCTCAGGTAAAAGCTGTTTACATGCAGGTTGTAACTGCAATTGCCGGACAGGCAGGTGCAATTGATACGATTAATAAGATTGGTAAGGGATTAAAGTCTTCTTACGTTACAGCACTTGCATCAGATGCGACAAAGAATCAGATTATCGATACACTGAATTATTTTAATGCGGATGCATGGCATCAGCTTGCCAAAGCAATTCCATCTGCATCAGATGTAATTAACAGTTCATCTACTCATATTATTGGAATGAACGACTTCTTTGCAGGAATTAATGTTTCTCAGGTACCGGGATTTCATCCGTCTATTTATTGGCTGATTCCGATACTGGCTGCATTATTCCAGTACTTATCAGCAAAGACAATGAAACAGCCTGAGCTGGATGGGAATAATCCGGCAGCAGGAATGACAAAGAGTATGACGGTCATGATGCCTCTTATGTCTTTATATTTCTGTTTAGTTACACCTGCAGGTCTTGGTCTTTATTGGGTAACAAGTGCATTATTCCAGTGCTTACAGCAGGTTATTATTAATAAATACATGGATAGTGTAGATATTAATATTCTCGTTGCTAAGAATAAAGAAAAGGCTGCAAAGAAGAAAGCAAAAGGACAGAAAACATTTATGGAGAAACTCATGGATACCTCTGCAAAGGCAGATTCTGCTAAAGAGGGAGTTGAGAATTCTTACGAAAGAAAAACAATTAAGCAGATTGCTTCCATTAATACAAAGAAGATCGCTGGTCCGGAGGGAACAGGGAAAGAAGACTTCGATAGTCTTAGTTCTGTAGATATCAGTAAGCTTGGAGATATTGGTAAAAAAGCATATATGGTATCTCAGTATGAGAAGGAACACGGAAATACCAGGGGAGGTAAGAAGTAGTGGAAGTTAGAGAATTTAAAGCTAAGACAGTAGACGAAGCGATTACAGCGGCTACACTTGAGCTTGGCATTAGCAGTGATCAGCTGGAGTATAAAGTAATAGACGAAGGAAGCAAGGGGTTCCTTGGTATCTTTAACACTAAACCGGCTGTGATTTCTGTGACAGTAAAGAAGTCTTTATTAGAAAGAACACAGGCATTTTGTGAAGAATTATTTGATGCCATGAAAGTGGAAACTACAGTAAATATTGACTTTAAAGAAGAAGATAATGTAATGAATATTGATTTATCCGGTTCTGATATGGGTATCCTTATCGGAAAGAGAGGACAGACACTTGATGCATTACAGTATTTGATCAGTCTTTATGTGAATCGTGAGAGCGATGCATATATCCGCGTTAAGCTTGATACAGAGAATTATCGCGAAAGAAGAAAAGTTACACTTGAAAAGTTAGCTAAAAAAATAGCATATACGGTAAAGAGAACGAAAAAACCTGTTGCTTTAGAGCCAATGAATCCTTATGAAAGGCGTGTGATTCATTCTGCACTTCAGAATGACAGATATGTCTGCACGAAGAGTGAAGGTGAGGAACCGTATAGAAAAGTTGTTATTATGTTAAAGAGAGACAGATAACATAAGTATGAGATTAGGGATGTTTAAAGATTCTTACGGGAATTTTTAAGCATCCTATTTTTGAATTTACAGAATGATTATTTTTGAAGCTCAGACAACACAGCAGATGGAGAGTGTTATGGGAATGATAAATGAATTTGATACGATTGCTGCGATTGCTACTGCAGTATCGAATGCAGGGATAGGAATTATAAGAATCAGTGGAAGCGAAGCCATGACGATTCTTTCGAATATTTTTGAACCATATAACAAAAAAGTAGATGTGCATCAGTTAGAGAATCATCGCATTTATTATGGAAATATTAAGGATGGACAGGAAGTGATCGATGAATGTATCGTCCTTATTATGAAGGGACCACACAGTTATACGAAGGAAGATGTAGTTGAGATTGATTGTCATGGCGGAGTCACTGTGGTATATAAAGTGCTGAATCTTGTACTAAAGAATGGTGCGAGAGCGGCAGAACCTGGAGAATTTACAAAGAGAGCATTTCTCAATGGACGAATTGATCTATCCCAGGCAGAAGCGGTTATGGATCTGATTGATTCTAAGAATGAGATGGCGAGAAAGAATTCCATGACACAGTTAAAGGGAGGATTATCCGACCGGATAAAGCAGTTAAGAGAAGAGATTATCTATCAGGTTGCGTTTATAGAATCTGCATTAGATGATCCGGAGCATTACAGTTTAGATGGTTTTCCTGAAAAACTTTTGGAATTAGATAGACAGTGGATCAAGACTGCAAGGGGCATGTTGGATTCTTATGATAACGGAAGAATCATAGCAGAAGGAATTCGAACCTGTATTATAGGTAAGCCGAATGCCGGAAAGTCCTCTTTTTTGAATGCATTATTAGGAGAAGAACGAGCCATTGTTACGGATATTGCAGGAACAACAAGGGACACGTTAGAAGAGTCTGTTACGATTGATGGAATCACTCTTAATATCGTAGATACTGCGGGAATACGTGATACGGAAGATAAAGTAGAGAGTATTGGTGTTGAGAGAGCCAGAAAAGAAATGGAAAGTGCGGATTTAATTTTATTTTTGATGGATACTTCCGTACAGATTAGTGAAGAAGATATAGAAATACTTCAGAAGATACGTGATAAAAAGAAGATTATTTTACTGAATAAGTCAGATAAAGTTCAGGAAGAAGGCAGCTTCGATTCTTCTGTATTACAGGAGTATATTTCTGAAGAGACACCAGTGATCTCTATTTCTGCAAAATATGGAGATGGAATAGATAATTTCATAATGGAATTAAAAAATATGATGTTTCATGGTAGAATAGATGTGAATCAGGAAGTCTATATTACAAATGCAAGACATAAAGATGCGCTTGCAAAGACATATGAGAGTCTTGAATGTGTACAAAGAAGTATTGAGGCAGGAATGCCGGAAGATTTCTTCACGATTGATCTTATGAATGCATATGAAAAACTGGGATTGATCATTGGGGAGTCTGTAGAAGAAGATTTAGTAAATGAGATATTTTCCAAGTTCTGTACAGGAAAATAACAGGTCATGCGCTGCATGACGTACATCTCACTTTAAGAATGCGGAAGAAAAATGTGGAAGTATTCTTGAAGTGAAGCAGGTATTTTAGTGTAGAGAACTTATTTATGGAGGACTTAATGAAGACAGTAGAAGAATGCTATGATGTGATCGTAGTAGGAGCGGGTCATGCCGGATGCGAAGCGGCCCTTGCAGCGGCAAGACTTGGATGCGAGACGATCATTTTTACAGTTAGTATGAACAGTGTGGCGTTGATGCCCTGTAATCCGAATATTGGAGGAAGCTCCAAGGGACATCTTGTAAAAGAAATCGATGCGCTCGGTGGAGAGATGGGTAAAAATATTGATAAGACATATATCCAGTCGAAGATGTTGAATAAGTCTAAGGGACCGGCTGTTCATTCTTTAAGAGCACAGGCAGATAAAGATGCTTATTCCATGACAATGCGTTATACACTTCAGAATACAGATCACTTAACACTGCGCCAGGCAGAGGTTACGGAGCTGATCGTGGAAGATGGAATAATTCGAGGAGTAAAAACATTTTCCGGAGCCGTTTACCATGCAAAGGCAGTTGTCCTGGCAACAGGAACCTATTTAAAAGCAAGATGTCTGTACGGCGAAGTTGTCAATTATACGGGGCCGAATGGTTTGCAGGCAGCAAACTATTTAAGCCAGTCCCTAAAAGATAATGGTGTTGAATTATACCGTTTTAAGACAGGAACTCCAGCAAGAATTGATAAGCGTTCGGTTAACTTTGATGTGATGGAAGAACAGTTTGGTGATGAAAAAATCGTGCCATTCAGTTTTACAAATAAGGAAGAAGATATTAAGAGAGAGCAGATTTCCTGTTGGTTAACGTATACGAACGAAGAAACTCATAAAATCATTCGAGATAATTTAGATCGTTCACCAATCTATGCGGGTGTTATTGAGGGAACCGGTCCGAGATATTGTCCGTCTATCGAGGATAAAGTTGTCCGTTTTGCTGATAGAAAGCGTCATCAGCTTTTCATTGAACCAGAAGGTGAATTTACAAATGAAATGTATGTTGGTGGTATGAGCAGTTCTCTTCCGGAAGATGTGCAGTATGAGATGTATCGTACGGTAAAAGGTCTCGAAAACGTTAAGATTATCCGTAATGCGTATGCGATAGAGTATGACTGCATCAATCCGAATCAGTTAAAGTTATCACTGGAATTCAGAAATATTCAGGGACTTTTTAGTGGTGGACAGTTTAATGGAAGCTCAGGATATGAAGAAGCTGCCTGTCAGGGACTGATCGCCGGCATTAATGCAGCAAGAAAATGCACTGGAAAGGAACCGGTGATACTGGACCGTTCGCAGGCGTATATTGGTGTATTGATTGATGACCTTGTTACAAAGGAAAACCATGAACCGTATCGTATGATGACATCAAGAGCAGAGTATCGTCTTTTATTAAGACAGGATAATGCAGATATGCGTCTTACACCAATTGGACATGAGATTGGTCTGATAGATGATGAAAGATATGAGAAGTTCCTTTTAAAGAAAGATCAGATTGAAAAAGAAATTGAACGTTTAAAGCATGTAAATATCGGTGCGAACAAGACGGTACAGGAATTACTGGTAAGTTTGGGAAGTTCCCAGTTAAATAGTGGTTCTACATTAGAAGAACTGATAAAGCGTCCGGAACTTAATTATGAATCTTTAGCATCCATCGATCCGGGAAGAGAGCCGTTAGATGATGATGTGATAGAGCAGATTAACATTAATATTAAATATGAAGGATATATTAAGAGACAGCTTCAGCAGGTAGAACAGTTTAAGAAAATGGAAAACAAACTAATTCCTGACACTATAAATTATGATGAAGTTCACAACTTGCGTAATGAAGCTGTTCAGAAGTTAAAGGCAGTACATCCACATTCTGTTGGACAGGCATCTCGAATTTCAGGAGTTTCTCCATCAGATATTTCTGTACTGATGATTTATATGGAGCAGATGAGACATAAGAAGTAGCAGCGTCTTACAGGCGGTGAGAAATAAGGGGAATGTATGGAGTTTAAAGAAAAGTTAAAAGCCCGGGCATTAAAGGAAGAAATCAACCTTAGTCCAAAGCAGTTAGACCAGTTTGAACTGTTTTATAATATGTTGATCGAAACAAATAAGTCAATGAATTTAACTGCGATCACAGACGAAGATGAAGTAATTGAAAAGCATTTTATTGATAGTTTAAGCTGTAGAAGAGTCATGGATATGACCAAAGTAAAGACTTGTATTGATGTCGGAACCGGTGCAGGTTTTCCGGGAATTCCATTAAAAATTGTTTATCCGGAGATTCAGTTTGTATTAGTAGATTCTTTAAATAAGAGAGTCGGTTTTTTAAATGAAGTCAAAAAAGCACTTGGACTAGAAGGTTTAGAAGCACTTCATGGAAGAGCAGAAGATTTAGCAAGAGATAAAAGTCTGCGAGCTTCCTTTGATCTGTGTGTTTCAAGAGCAGTCGCTAATTTGAGTGTGTTAAGCGAATACTGTATTCCATTTGTCAGAACAAATGGATATTTTGTATCCTACAAAGGAAAAAAAGGATTAGATGAAATAACTAATGCACAAAACTGCATGAATGTGTTAGGATGTAAAATAGAAAATGTAGATGAATTTCATTTAGAAGAGGATGAAGCAGAACGTCTTTTAATTAAGATAAAGAAATGTAAGGGAACACCAAAGCTTTATCCAAGAAAGGCGGGAACGCCGACAAAGAATCCTCTGTAGATAATCGAGGTATTCTTGAACATGTCAGAAAGATAAGGCAGATTAGTATGGATATGAAAGAAAAGAATGATATTTTTATAGATAATACAAATTTGCAGGGAAGGATGTCCGTTTTTCATGATAAATTAAGAAAGCATCTTTCTAATGAGTATTTGTTTTTATCTGAGAAAAAAGATAATCTGGAAAATGAGATTCTTCAATTAAAAATGGAGAAAGAGCAAAAGGATAAGACATTGTTCCCTAATATTGGGAAGAAAGATGTCAGAAAGTATTTTTCTCCTTTAAATATAAGTGAAATTGATGAAGATCAGAAGGATGAAAAAGAAAAACAACTTCTTGCCAATATCAGCAGAATCAGCGAAGAAGCAGAGATGCTAGATGGAAGAATGTTAGAGATTAAAGACTTTTTACAGGATATAGAGACCATGCTAGATGACGATTCAAAAGATAGTCTTTCCGGTTTTTTATTAAAGAAAGAAAAGAATCGGATTACTGTAGAAGATTTTTATAAAAAGCATGAAACCCATCCGGAACTACTGAAAAATTTAAAAGAGTTAGTAACATTTTTTCAGGACAGATATGATGAATTAGAAATTCTTCTTGAATTCGAAGATGAAGGAATACAGCTAGAAACAAGAGTTGTAGCGAATATATTAAGACAACTGACGATCAATATTGTATCAGCCGTAGAAGACTATGATATTTCCATGATACTTATAGAAGGTAAAGTCACTGAGGAGAAAATCATCCTTACCCTGAATTGTATGTGTGAAGATGGTCCGGTAGATACATTTAAGATATCCTATGATATAGACAGGGGATAAAGTTACCTGTTGCGATCAAACATAAAAGAGCAGCTGGGAAAGAGCAGATAAGAAATTCTGATAGGAAAGTATTAATATGAAAGTTCTGATAAGAGAGTATTGGTACGAAAGTTTTGATATGAGAGTATTAATACGAAAGTTTCTGACAGAATCAAGGACAGTAAGATTCCTAGAATATATAAAAGAAAGGGAGTAAATAATGAAAAACAAAATTATTGATATTTTATCTGAAAATATCGAACAGATGAGCAAAGAAGATATTGCGGCAGCTTTAGAGATTCCTAAAAAGACAGATATGGGTGACTTTGCATTCCCATGTTTCCGCTTAGCTAAAGCATTTCGTAAAGCGCCAAATATGATTGCTGAGGAGCTGACCGCTCAGATTAATGAAAAAGGTTATGATATTTTTGATAAAGTTGTAAATGTAGGTGCATATATCAATTTCTTCTTAGCAAAAGAAGCGTTTGCAAAAGAAATTATGAAAACTGTGGACACTGCAGATTTTGGAGCTGGAACAGAAGGTGAAGGCAAGACCGTTTGTATCGATTATTCTTCTCCAAACGTAGCAAAGAACTTCCACGTAGGACATTTAAGAACAACAATCATCGGAAACTCTCTTTATAAGATTTATTCTAAATTAGGCTATCATGTAGAAAGAATCAACCATTTAGGAGACTGGGGAACACAGTTTGGTAAGCTGATCGTTGCTTATAAAAAGTGGGGAAGCAAAGAAGCTGTAGAGAAAAACGGAATTGATGAACTGATGAAGATTTATGTAAAGTTCCATCAGGAAGCAGAAAAAGATGATTCTTTAAATGACCAGGCAAGAGAATGGTTTGTTAAGATGGAGCAGGGAGATGAAGAGGCACTTGCTATCTGGCAGTGGTTTAAAGATATCAGTTTAGTAGAATACAAACGAATTTATAAATTACTTGGAATGGACTTTGACCATTTTACAGGAGAAAGTTTCTATCGTGATAAGACTCATGAAGTAGTAGAAAAACTTCAGGAGAAAGATTTACTTGTAGAAAGTGAAGGCGCACATATCGTATCATTAGATGAGTATGACATGGCTCCATGTCTGATTATGAAGAAGGATGGAAGCAGCATCTATGCTACCCGCGATTTAGCAGCATTATTATATCGTAAGAGAACATATAACTTTGATAAGTGTATTTATGTTACTGGATTAGAGCAGAAACTTCACTTTGCACAGGTATTTAAAGTAATCGAGTTATTAGGATACGATTGGTATCAGAATCTTGTACATGTTCCATACGGATTAGTTAGTATGGAAGGTGGAAAGCTCTCCACAAGAAATGGAAATGTTATTTATGCAGAGCAGATCTTACATGAAGCCATCGAAAAGATTCATGAAATCATTAATGAAAAGAATCCTGACTTACCAAACAAAGAAGAAGTATCCAGACAGGTTGGAATCGGTGCAATTCTTTTCAATGATTTATATAACCAGAGAATCAAAGATGTAATCTTTAACTGGGATAAGATTCTTAACTTTGACGGAGAAACTGGTCCATATGTACAGTATACGTATGCAAGATGTGCCAGCGTATTCCGTAAAGTAGGAGCGGTTGAATTACCTGTAGAAGTTGATTATTCTGTATTAACAGACGATGCAACAATGAACCTGTTAAAAGACCTTACAAGATTCCCTCAGGTTATTAAAGAAGCAGCAGAAAAGTACGAACCATTTATGATCGCAAGATTTGCTGTATCTGTGGCACAGCACTTTAATAAGTTCTATCATGACTGCCAGATTAATGTAGAAGATGAAAATGTAAAGATGGCAAGATTAAAAGTAGTAGATGTAACGATGAGAGTCATCAAATCAGCATTAGACTTATTAGGAATCGAATGTCCAGAACAAATGTAATTAACTATTTGATTCATTAGAGAAAACAGACGAAAATAAAAATAATAGACCATAACAAATGTAAAGATATCACTGCGTAGAAAATGCCTGTTCGGCATTTTTACTTGCTCTCACATTACATTTGCAATGGTCTATTATTTTTATTTTCTGCTTGTTGGCTCCAGAAGGAATGAATGCAATAGTCTTTGGGGAGGGATAAGGGGAAGAGGTCAGAAGTCTACTACTTACTCGGAAAATATTTCTGTCATAAAATTTTATTTATCTACTCTCACATTACATTTGTTATGGTCTATTATTTTTATTTTCTGTGTTTTGGCTCCAGAAGGAATGAATGCAATAGTCTTTTTGGGGAAAAGAAGGGGGAGAAGTCGGAAGATTGTGGCTTATTCTGATACTGCCTCCGCTATGCTGTCAATGATGATAAGATGATATCGCCAGCTACCATTGTATACGATAAATATAAAGGCGATTTCTTTAATATTTATATCAGATGAGGATTGACTCCCCCCCCACTGATATAGCCTCCGGCAGGGCGCACATCTTCCGAGTAAGCGGGAACCTTTCTGACCTCTTCCCCTTATCCCTCCCAAAGACTATTGCATTCATTCCTTCTGGAGCCAAAACACAGAAAAAAGAAATAA
>OGJY01002104.1_pt1 | contig 21046 bp, 19 predicted proteins | sample 1572231 | NCBI WGS metagenome assembly OGJY01 (sample SAMEA2582121, study PRJEB24529) | metagenome | biome: Human gut stool | place: China | collected 2011
AGAATACATTGTCCTTAAATTTAGATGTTACATTGTCTTTCTTCTCTGCCATAGATATCCTCCTCGTCTCTTTCACAGGCAGATATCCACGCACATATACTAATATTATCTTTATCTATATAAATATATTAGCATTTACGGATACCTAAAACAAGCCTGCATTATTCAATTATGTGTTATGTGGATTTTGCTGAATGAATGTCTATAAATGTTTTTAGAAAAATAAACCTTCATAAACGAACTTTCATAGATGTATGTTAATCTATGAATATCCAGCTTTGATAAGCAACTGGTGTTGATTATTGAAGCAATCAACACCAAGTTACTTTAGAAAAGATTTTATTCTTTAAATATATTAATATCATATATAATTGTATATGTCAATATATATTATCTAAACATTAGAAATACCTCATTTTTATTAAAAAAGGTATAACATTCATCATGTGAACATTATACCTATAATTAATAAATATTATCTATACGCTCTCTCGTATATACCCGCAATCTCTTCATCAATAGTTTCCTGAGGGTCTCTTACGAACAATCTCATCATTGTTGCCCTTGCGTTCCTGGCAAGTGTCATTGCTTCTTCCTTCTTTATTCCGTAATCAGACATCTTAAGGTCATCAACTCCACATGCCTTCTGTAATTCAAGAAGTGCTGTGATGAAATCTTCCGGTTTAGACGCATCTTTCATTCCAAGAAAATGTGCCATATCAATGAAGCGTTCATCACATACATGCTTATTAATCCAGAATGTGAAGTACTCCTTAGACAGCATGATAAGTCCTGCTCCATGAGGAAGCTCAGGGTGATATGCACTCATTGCATGCTCCATAGAATGTTCAGATATACATGATGTTACAACCATTGAATATCCTGACATTGTATTAGCGTATGCAACATGTTCTCTTGCCTCAATATCGTTACCATCCTTAACTGCTCTTGCAAGATATTGTCCGATATTTTCAATCGCGGCACGCTGAATCATATCTCCCATAATATTATGTTTGTTGCTTATATACCCTTCCAATGAATGAAAAAGCGCATCAAATCCCTGATATGCAGTGAATTTCGGTGGAACTGTTTTCATAAGCTCAGGGTCAACAATTGCATACTTTGCAAACATGCCCGCCATTCCACCAATACCAATCTTTTCATTAGTATCAGGATTAGAAATCACTCCAATAGTATCAACCTCTGAGCCTGTTCCTGCTGATGTAGTAATTGCAATCCATGGAAGCATTTCATTAGGAGGTGTCATCTTACCACCTGATGGACTGTTAGCATAATCCCACAGATTATCTGATGGCTGTGGAATGAACATTGCCATATTCTTAGCCGCATCCATAACTGAACCGCCACCTAAAGCAACAACAAAGTCAACTCCATTCTCGCGACCAATTCTTGCGCCTTCTTCAACTGCTGACTTCAGCGGATTAGCTCCTATTCCGTTATAAAGCACATATGAAACATCAGCTTGTTTAAGTTCATCTATTGTTCTGTCAAGTGAACCATTCATCCTTGCAGACTTACCATTGCTTATAACAAGAAGTGCTTTCTTTCCTGGCATCTTAAGAGTATGCAGCTTAGAAAGACTTCCGCATCCAAATACAACATCTACTGGTGAAAAAAACTGATATTCATTCATGATTACTCCTCCCTGAAATTAATACTGCCATCTGCAGCATTCATTCCATCAACAATAGCCAGAGATTCAAGCTGGTATCCAAGGTTACGGATAATCTGTCCTCCTGTCTGGAAGCCCTTCTCAACTGCAATTCCAATACCTTCAACAGTTCCGCCTGCCTGATTGACAATAGAGATAAGTCCCTGAAGTGCACAGCCATTGGCAAGAAAATCGTCAATAATAAGTACATGATCCTCTGGACCTACAAACTTTTTAGATATAAGAACCTGATTCTTGCACTTATGTGTAAATGATTCAACCTCCGCAGAGTACACATCTCCGTCAATATTGACACTCTGTGACTTCTTTGCAAATACAACCGGTACATCAAAACATTCTGCAACTATACATGCAATACCAATTCCTGAAGCCTCAATTGTTATAATCTTATTAATATTCTTTCCGGCAAATCTTCTCTTAAATTCTTCACCCATCTGCTTGAAAAGCTTAACATCCATCTGATGATTAAGAAAACTGTCTACTTTAAGAATGTTGCCTTCTTTGACAACTCCGTCCTTCATAATTCTTTCTTCAAGAAAATTCATAGTAATGATTCCTTTCGTAAGTAAATTATCTGTCATATTATAAGAAATTATTCTAACATTACAAGGCTCTATGGTCAATCAGTTTTAATTATCTTTTACACTTGCCATTGCAATCTGGTCAGGAGTTATAGGGAGCTCGTAAAATCTCTTTCCTGCCGCATGGCTTAATGCATCTGTAATTGCAGGAAGCGGTGTATTAATTACAACCTCTCCGATTGATTTAGCACCAAAAGGACCTGCATTCTCGTAACTGCTCTCAAACTCAACATTAATATGTCCAATATCCATTCTTGATGGAATCTTGTACTGTAAAAATGAGTTCTCATACAGCTTGCCTTTATCTGAATATGTGATATTCTCTGACATTGTCATTCCAATTCCCTGTAAGATACCACCCTCTGCCTGTACTCTTGCAAGGTTAGGATTAACAGGTGTTCCACAATCAACACATGCGTCATACTCAACAACACGGCTCTCACCTGTGAGAAGGTCAACCTCGACCTCCGCTGCTCCAACCATGAATGGTGGTGGTGAAATAGGTGATGTATGTGTATTGGTAACTGAAAGTGCTATATCATTACCACACATGGATGCTGTTGATATATCGGCCAGGGTTACACATTTATCCTTGTTCTCACCTGATTCGCATATTACTTTCTTTCCGTCAAATGTGACATCACATTTCTCGCAGCCTAACATCTTAGCACCAAGCTTTTCGATTCTGTCTCTAAGCTCTAATGCACATTTTTCAACAGCCTTACCTGTTACATATGTTGTACTTGATGCGTATGAACCTGAATCATAAGGTGATATGTCAGTATCTGCACCAAATACACTTATATCATCTGTGCTGCATTCAAGAACCTCTGCTGCAATCTGTGCAAGTATTGTATCGCAGCCTGTTCCCATATCAGCAGCTCCGATGTTCATAGTATATACGCCTTCATCATTAAGCTTTAGTGTCGCACTGCCCACATCAACTCCTGATATACCTGAGCCCTGCATTGCCATGCCCATTCCGACAAAACGTGCCTTAGTATCAGAAATCTTTCTCATAGGATATTTCTCATCCCATTTAATCATCTCTTTGACCTTTGCAAGACATCTGTCAAGCGCACAGCTTGTATTAACCTGTCCATAGTAAGCAGGCATTACATCGCCCTCTTTTACTATGTTCTTAAATCTGATTTCAAACGGATCCATATGAAGTCTGTCTGCCAGTTCATTTACAGCTGACTCGACTGCAAAAAGTCCCTGTGTCGCACCATAACCTCTGTAAGCACCCGCTGACATTATATTAGTATATACTACATCACTTACAAAACGGAACGCCTCTGCCTTTCCATATAACGGAATTGACTTGTGTCCAGAAAGACCTACTGTTGTAGGACCATGCTCGCCATATGCGCCCGTATTAGATAATGTGTATAAATCAATTCCTTTTACAATACCGTCCTTAGTTGCACCAAGCCTTACATGCATCTGCATCTCATGTCTTGGTGATGAAGCAGATAGTGATTCCTCTCTTGAAAAGATAATCTTAGACGGTTTCTTAGTCTTCCATGTAACAAATGCAGGATATATCTCTGACACAGATGTCTGCTTTGCTCCAAATCCGCCTCCAATTCTTGGCTTGGTAACTCTTATCTTAGATGGCGATATTCCAAGTGCATGTGAGATAATTCTCCTGCAATGGAATACTATCTGTGTAGAACTAACGACATGAAGTCTTCCATAAGTATCTATTGTGCAGAAAGTTCTGAAAGTCTCCATCATGCTCTGCTGGCATGCCTTAGTATGATATGTCCTGTCAATCACAATATCACACTCATCCAGCACCTTATCGATATCTCCGTTGCTGCTCTCATCATGTGCACAAAGATTCCTTTTATTATCAGCTCCAACCGGACATAGTGCCTCCCAGTTATCCTCAGGGTGTACAAGAATCTCATTATCCTTTGCCTTAGTGAAATCAAGCAATGGTTCAAGCACTTCATATTCTGTCTTAATAAGCTTCATTGCCTTATCAACACAACGTTCATCGGCACCTGCAACAATGGCAACAGGATCACCTATGAATCTTACATGCTTATCAAGAATAAGCCTGTCATAAGGACTTGGCTCAGGATAAGTCTGACCTGCACATGTGAATCTTTTCATATTCTGGTCAACATCTTTATATGTAAATATTGCTTCTATTCCTGGCACCTTCATCGCAATATCAGTATTAATATTCTTTACAAATGCGTTGGCATATGGTGAGCGCAGAAGCTTTACAACAAGGCAGTCCTTAGGTGCAATATCATCTGTATACACCGGCTTTCCAAGAAGCAGTTCCATCGCATCTTTCTTTCTGACAGCTTTATTAACCGACTTCATCTATTCAGCCTCCTTTGCTTTCTTTGCCTCAAGGAAATTCATAATTCCTCTTAACTGTCCCTCATAACCTGAACATCTGCACAGATTTCCTGAAAGGAACTCTTTTATCTCCTCTTCATCAGGATAAGGGTTCTCTCTAAACAGTGCCAATGCATTCATAACAAATCCCGGATTACAGAATCCGCACTGCTCTGCTCCCTGGTCTGCTATAAATGTGACAAATTCAGACGCCTCCTCCTGTAATCCTTCGAGTGTTGTAACACTGCATTTGTCTGCTCTTGCTGCAAGAACTGAACATGAAAGGACAGGCTTATCATTAAGAAATACTGTACATAAGCCACAGTTAGATGTTTCACAGCCACATTTTACACTGTAACAGCCATGCTCTCTCACGAATTCATAGAGTGTCATGTCTGCCGTAATATCTGCTTTGACAGATTTTCCATTCAACTTAATATCAACTAACATATATTCTCCAATCCGTAATCACCAATTAATCTCTGTTAATATTCTGAAGTGCCCTGCCTGCAAGAACGCCTGCAAGATGGCTTCTATACTCAGCACTTCCTCTCATATTGCCCGCTGTAGACACATTTTTCTTAACAAATGTACTGAATTCTTCTACTGACTTCTCGTTAATACCGCCTGCAAGTATTCCTTCTGTATCTTTAACAACAATTGCTCTTCCCGGTCTTGCACCTATGCAGATATTGCAGACTCCAGTATCTTTAAACTTTACTCCTGCACATGTAAGCACCGGCAGATCTGTTTCTGTTATTCTCACAGCTTCATAAAACATATTCACTGGTCTTTTCTTAACAATAATATTAACAACAATGTCCCTGTCATAATCACGGTCAGCATACTCAGTTAATGGAACAATGCCTCCCTTGTATAGTTCTACATAAGAATCCAGTCCAATTAAAAGCGTAAGCACATCAGAAAATCCATATCTTCCATATATACTTCCACCAACTGTTGCAAGATTTCTGAACTGCACACCTACAATATGCCTTAAAGCCTCCTTAGCACAGCCATCTGTATATTCATTAAAACTCTCATGAACTTCTAACTGTCTTAATGTAGTCATACAGCCAATCTTAAATTCTTCATCTGATTCTTCAATCTTATCAAGTCCAAGCCCTGACATATCAATAGCTGTATTCATTCTGTTGTCGCCCATACGCATCCACATCATGCCGCCGACAATACGGTTAGCTTTCTTCTGATTAAGCTCATAGGCTTCTTCAAGGCTTTCTACTTTCTTATAATTCTGTATAGTAAGCATAAAAACTCCAATCTGTTTATTAGTGATATGAACAACGGACGGTTGAGGCAGCCAAAGACCCGTTACCTGCAGGTGATGGCTCTCATGGCAGCTTAGCTTAGTGGGAGTAGATGCCGCCATCTGCAAAGTCTATTAGTGTGCAGAAAATCAAACGCGCTGCGCTTGAACGAGATTTTCTGCACACACCTTTAAGCATATGGCGGCATAACTCCCACACAGCACGCTGCAAATCGAGCCCTCGCCTGCTGGCATCGGGCCTGTGCCCGCCACAACCTGTCTGTCATCCTTCACTACTAAATTCTTTACTCACCAAGAAATCGATAAATAATCTCATTCTCTTTCCTTATATAAATATAACGGCTTGTAAAACCCTTGTCAATCTGATAAAATTCATTTGCTAATATAATTTATGAGAATTGTTTTATGAGATATTTAGAACAACAGCTACAAAAAATTGTTAAATCCAACGCAGGACGCTTTGGAGCCGCCGGTACTTGGTAAGCGGGAATAGTTGGCACGAAGTGACAACAAATTCCCGTGAACCTAGTACCGCTGCGAGCGACAAGCAGCGAAAGCGTGTCCTGCGTTGGATTTAACAATTTTTTGAGGCGTCCGTTCTAATACATCTCCACAAACCAATTCACAGAAAGGATTTTAACATGAATAATTTTAAAAGATTTACCGCCCTCTTTTTAGCAATGCTCATGCTTTTTTCATTATCAGCATGCGGCAATTCCACAACTGCTGATAAGGGCACAGAAGAAACTACTACTTCAGCATTTGACATAATGTCACAGTTTAATGAGATTGGCGTAAGCTATCCTCTTACTGTTACTGACCAGGCTGGAAGAACCGTAACATTTGAAAAGGCTCCGGAAAAGATTGCATCATCTTACTACATTTCAACAAGCCTTCTCCTTGCACTTGGATTACAGGATAAGCTCGTTGGAATCGAAGCCAAGGCTAACACAAGAAATATTTATAAGCTTGCAGCTCCTGCAATCGTGAGCCTTCCTAACATGGGAACAGCCAAGGAATTTAATACAGAAGCATGTGTAGCTGCTACACCTGATGTTGTATTTCTTCCAATGAAATTAAAGAAAACAGCTGATACTCTTGAAAGTCTTGGAATCAAGGCTGTTGTTGTGAATCCAGAAGACCAGTCACTTTTAGAGGAATGTATAACTCTTGTTGGAAAGATTACTAACAATGTCGGTCGTGCTGAAGCACTTAATAATTCAATTAAGACATTTTTAGCTGATAACAAGACTAATGTTTCTGGCGAGAATACCCCATCTGTATACCTTGCAGGTAACAGCTCTGTTCTCTCAACTGCCGGAAGCAAGATGTATCAAAATACTCTGCTTACTAACGCAGGTGGTAAAAATGTTGCTTCTGAACTTACAGATACCTACTGGGCAAATGTTTCTTACGAGCAGATTCTTGCATGGAACCCTGATTACATCGTTATCGCTGCTGATGCAACATATACAGTCGAAGATATCTTAAATGATGCTAATCTTGCCGGCTGCAATGCTGTTAAGAACAAAAATGTAGTAAAGCTTCCTAATGATATTGAAGCATGGGATTCTCCAGTTCCTGGAAGCTTCCTTGGAAGTATATACATTGCTTCTGTTCTTCACCCGGAAAAGGTAACTAAAGATTTCTATGAGACTTGTGTAACTAAATTCTATGAAAGCTTTTATGGATTTACACCTGCAAAATAATTAAGGATGATTTATGTTCAAGAATATTAATAATTACCGGAACAAAATTATACTATTATCTGTCATGTGGGCACTGCTTCTTATAGCAGTGTTTACATGGTCAGTTCTTACCGGACAGTATCCACTCACATTAAAAGGACTGCTGTCAGGGGACACTATGTCAATTATGGTCTTTAAAAGACTAAGACTTCCACGCGCCATTATGGGTATTATCGGAGGCTTTGGCCTTTCAATATCTGGTTATGTATATCAGATGATATTTAAAAATCCACTGGCATCACCTGATGTTGTCGGTGTTTCTTCCGGTGCAAGTGCCGGCGCAGCTTTTGCTATAGTTGCGGTTTCGTCTTTAACCCCTGTTGTATCAATATCCGCATTTGCCGGAGGAATAATTGCCCTTATAATCACATTACTTGTGGCTTATCTTGTTCCCGGCAGAAACAGTTACACAATTGTACTTGCTGGTATTGCCATTCATTCTGTAGCACAGACAATTCTTATGTTTCTCAAACTTGCTGCAGATCCTGAAAAACAGCTTGCTTCTATTGAATACTGGATCATGGGAAGCCTTAACGGTGTTTCAAAGGACAGCCTTGCTATTCCTTTCTTTGTAACATGTGCAGGCTTTATAATCATGACTTTATTATACAGACAGATTCTCATTCTCTCGATAAATGAGGATGAAGCTGCCGCTCTCGGTGTCAATGTCACAGTTCTCCGTTTTATCATATTAATGACTGCAACGTTAATCGTATCATCAATTATATGTGTAACAGGACTTATCAGCTTTATTGGACTTATTGCACCTCACATTGCCAGATTACTTACAAGACGCAATGACAGATTCACATACATATCAAGCGGACTGGCTGGTGCCATAATCATGACACTTGCTGATATATTTGCAAGAAGTGTATCCTCATCAGAACTTCCTGTAAGCATATTTACATCACTCCTTGGTGCGCCGCTGCTTATAATCCTGCTTATCAAAGCTAATAAAAAGGAGGTTGTATGATGTCCGATTTATTCAATCCTGAATTATATGTTTCAGATGTATCAGTATATTATGGAAGCAAATGTGCTGTACAGAATGTAAGCTTTGACATTCAGCCTGGACAGCTTACAGCAATTATCGGCAATAACGGCTGTGGTAAAACCTCACTTATAAGAGCTGTCATGAATCTTGTTAAACATAGTGGAAAATGCATGCTTGGTGAGCTTCAGCTTGAAAGTATATCTGTCAGGAAAAGAGCCGGCATGATAAGCTACATTCCACAAAGAACTGGAATAAGCGTAAGTATGACTGTAAGAGATGTCTGTCTGCTTGGCTTTAATCCACAGCTTCACATGCTTGAATCATATAACTCAGACATGAGGTATCATGCTGATAAAGCTATTGATTCCGTAGGACTTGCCGGATTATATGATACAGACTTTCTCACATTAAGCGAAGGCCAGAAGCAGTTATGCATACTTGCACGCACACTTATAGAAGATTCGGCGCTTCTGCTTCTTGATGAGCCTGACAGTGCGCTTGATTTTTCTAACCGCCATATGCTTATGAAACATATCCGTAATATCATTTCTGATAACAAATGTGCTCTCATGTGTATACACAGTCCGGAACTGGCACTTGAGTACTGCGACAGGATTCTTCTTATGAAAGATGGAAAAATTGTTTCAGATATTGATGTACATGCAGCCAGTCTTTCAGAAATCAATGAGAAAATGTCTCTTATATATGATAATATCAATGTTACTGAATGTACTGATACCAAGGGAAATGTACACAGAATAGTTCTTGCTTTGTAATAGGGGGATTTATGAATAATTGTTATTTGGACGCAAAAGCCGTAATTACATTTTTCAGGATGACCGGCAGAAAACACATTTTTATAACAGGAAGCCGCGGCAGTGGAAAATCTCATCTTGTTAATAATATGTTAAAACATATGTCCGATTCTTTCAATCTGTTACAGAGTCATAGAACGGATACACCACAGGTTGTCATTAAATCTAATCTGGTTGCTGACAATAAAGAATTCGTAATTGGTGTACCCCGGACATCTGGAATTAATCCTGCATCTAAAGGCAATAATATGACAATTATTGAAGATGGATTTATTAATTGTGCAATTCCTGCCATTGATACACATCTTGATACAACTCCTGAAAGGTTATTTGTTATTGATGAGCTTGGTTATCTTGAAAGCTCTTGCATCCCATTTCAGAAGGCTGTTGAAAAACTGCTTGATAATTCGCATGTTTTAGCTGTAATCAGAAAACAATCCACAGAATTTTTAAACAGAATCTGTAACAGGAGGGATGTTCTTGTTATTGATATTGACAAAACATTTGAAACGCTTTCATGCATTATTATGGCTTCCGGTATGTCAAAACGATTCGGCTCTAATAAACTGATAGCAGACTTTAACGGGCGCTCTCTTTTTGAAAATGCAGTATCTATAAGCCATTTTGCCGGCTTTGGTGAGACACTTGCTGTAACACGGCATGATGAAGTTGTCCATATATGTGAAGATAAAAATATACATTTTCTCCGACACGACATGCCCTACAGAAATGAAATGATCCGGCTTGGAGTTACCAGAATTCTATCAGATAACGCTTCTTCAGGTAATCTGCAGCCTCAGGGAATCCTTTTTCTGCCATCAGACCAGCCGCTTATTACAAGGACAAGCCTGCAGCTTCTGTGTCTTACATTTCTTTATTATGATGATAAGATATGCAGACTTTCCTACAATGAAAATGCTGGTTCTCCATGTATATTTCCTGCAAAATATTACGATGAGCTTCTAAACCTTCCTGAGAAAAAAGGCGGCGGATTCTTATCAAAAAAATATCCCGCACAGGTTGTATTAGTTCCTGTACGGGATGAATATGAACTATATGATATCGATACTCCAGACGATATTACTCGTCTTTTGAAGTTTCTTCATTAGCCGGTTTGCTCTTAGGAAGTATCACATTAAGTAATATTGCCACAAATGCTGCAGGTACAATACCAGACTCACCAAACATAAGCTGTACTGCCTGTGGTGTATGTTCAAGAATTGCAGGGCTTACACCCATTCCGTAACCTACACCAAGTGCAACTGAAACAATTGAAAGTCTTCTTGCATCAAGCGGCTCTTTAGTAATAAGCTGGATACCACTTACTATGATTGATGAGAACATCATAACTGCTGCACCACCAAGTACTGACTGTGGCATGATTGATATAAGTGCTCCAAGCTTAGGTATAAGTCCGCATAATATAAGAAATACCGCACCTGATGCAAGTGCAACTCTGTTGACAACCTTAGTCATTGCAACAAGTCCTACATTCTGGCTGAATGATGTATTAGGAAGCACACCAAACATGGCTGCAAGTGTTGAACCAAGACCATCACACATTACGCCTCCAGAAAGCTCCTTATCTGTTGCCTCTCTTCCCATTCCACCTTCCATAACGCCTGAAATATCACCAACAGTCTCTACTGCTGTTACAACAAACATTACAAGTACAGGAAGTATTGCTCTTAAATCAAACACAGGCTTAACTGGCATAAACTTTGGAATTGCAATCCATTTAGCCTCTGCTACCTTGTTCCAGTTAAGTACCCATGATTTAGTATACTCAACTCCATCAGCTGTAACTGCTGTATGTGGAAGAACCAGTCCCATAATAATTGCTACAATATAACCCACAATAATTCCAACAAGAATTGCAGATGAACTAAGATATCCCTTAGTCCAGTGCTTAACAAATAATATAACTACAAGCACAACAAATGCTAAGAAAAGATTTTCCAACGAACCAAAATCCTTAGCAGAGCTTCCACCACCAAATGAATTGATACCTACTGAGATAAGAGACAATCCTATGGAAAGAACTACTGTTCCTGTTACTACTGATGGGAAGAATTTTCTTAATGGTTTAATAAATGCTCCAAGTACAGTCTCAAAAAGACCACCTATAATAGATGCTCCCATAATTGCACCATAAGCTAATATTCCGCCACCCATAATCTTGGTAACACTGCTGAATACTCCGATAAATCCAGAGCTTGTACCCATAATAATAGGTACCTTGCCACCAACAGGTCCGATTGAAAACAACTGAATAAGTGTTACAATACCTGCAATAATCATTGCGTTCTGTAAAAGTGCAACCTGGATAGATGCATATTCACTTCCTGCCCCAATTCCACATGCACCTGTAATAATAAGCAGAGGTGTAAGATTACCTACAAACATTGCCATTACATGCTGAAGTCCAAGCGGTATTGCCTGTTTTAGCGGAAGCTTTCCATTAAAATCATATGCTTCCGGCATAAGCGCTTTTATTTTTTTCATAAGTCCTCCAAATATTTATAAGAATTTTATAAAGCACTAATACTATAATTCAAAATTCATGTGTTGGCAATATTTTAGTGTTATTTCTAATATTTTTTAATCTAAGATTTTCCCATCAGTTGAAATCGTCACAACCTGCCATGGAATGAATTTCCCACTGTTCTGTAATGCTGTCTTTGCAGCATATTCAAGTCCTCCGCAGCATGGAACTTCCATTCGAACAATAGTAACGCTCTGAATATTATTGTTACTTATTATCTGTGTAAGCTTTTCGCTGTAATCAACATCATCAAGCTTCGGACAGCCGATAATAGTAATCCTTCCCTTCATGAAATCCTGATGCATATTGGCATATGCATATGCTGTACAATCCGCCGCGATTAAAAGCTTTGCTCCGTCAAAATATGGTGCATTAACCGGCACAAGCTTAATCTGGCATGGCCATTGTGCAAGCTGGGATTCTGGTGCAACCGGGGATGCATTTCCCTGATTATTCCTATTGAACTGTCTCATCATGCTTCCTGGACATCCTGAAAAATGTGGTTTCTGCGGTGCTGCCTGACTTTTTGCCTGAACACGACCACCCTCATGTGTCTGACCGTGTGCTTCAGCCTGTTCTTTCGCCGCTTTATTGGCAAGAACCGCAGCTTCATCATATGCTGCCGCTTCTCTTTCTACAAATGAAATTGCCCCTGTAGGACACTGTGGCAGGCAATCACCAAGACCATCACAGTAATCGTCTCTCATAAGTCTTGCCTTTCCATCAACCAATCCGATTGCCCCCTCATGACATGCTGTCACGCATGCTCCGCACCCATTACATTTATCCTCATCAATATGAATAACTCTTCTTATCATCACTTAATCCTCCTGTGTTCCCATTGATTTCGTGATTAAAGAATAATATAATGAGCATAATAAATATGTTGTTTTAACCACATTTTTGATAATTTATTAAAAATGTACTTTAAGTCAGAAAATTGGATTTTACCGGGGCAGTATAAGGAGAACTTATGGCAATTATCAAATCACCAATATTTAAAGATATCACCGAATCTGAAATATCAGAAATGACCGCAGCCGGATTTCTGCGTGCCAGAAAATTCCGCAAAAATTCGTTTATATATCATGTAACAGACAGTGTTCACGAAATTGGAATTGTTGCATCTGGTCAGGTAACTATTGAATATATAGATTTGTGGGGCAACAAAGCTATTATGAGCAATATTACTCCTGGACATGTATTTGCTGAAACATATGCTCTGACTGGCGAACCGCTCATGGTAGATGCGGTCGCTTCTGAAACAAGTGTGATTCTTTTTCTTGATATAGATAAATTGATGAGTTCACAATTTGAAAATACGCACTGCAAAGATACAATCCTTAACAATCTGCTGCACATTTCCATTCAGAAGAATCTCACCCTGTCTAACCGGATATTCTGCACATCACCTAAGACAATCCGAGAAAGGCTTCTTATATATCTATCCAATGAGTCAAGAAAAGCTGGCAGTCAGGAATTCGTAATTCCATTCGACCGCCAGCAGCTTGCCGATTATCTTAATGTTGACCGTTCAGCACTTTCCAAGGAACTTGGAAAAATGCGTGATGAAGGGCTTATTGAATTCAGAAAAAATGCATTTCATCTGCACAGCATTTGCTAAGAATTCTGTTCTATAAACTGTTTCACCACTGGTCTTATCGGTGGTGAAATGTTATCCAGTTCAACCTCGGCAATATTGAAAAACTTCAGTTCTTCAATTTCTTCTTCCTGTCTCTTTAATTCTCCATGGTATTTTCTGCACACATATATAATCTCAATATTAGACACTTCATCTCCATTAGGATACACATAATGCACCTCCGGACCGGAATTCACCATAAAAAATTCTATCTCATCTGCAATAAGACCTGTCTCCTCAAACAGCTCTCTTCTTGCACAATCCTCCACTTTCTCGTCAAGTTCAATAGAACCCCCGGCATATCCCCATTTGTGATTATCTGTACGCTTTCCTAAAAGAATCTGGTTCTTTTCATTCACTATTATTATGCTTGCGGCGCACTGCATCAGCGTCCTGTGTCCTACGAGCTTCCTTAAATCCATTATGTAACTTGGCATTGTTTAATCCTTTCAACAGTAAATTCCAATTTATCCTCTAACTGCCTCTCCACACGAAGAGACATATTCTCTTCTATTCTACAAGACTCTTACTTTTCCATTTTCCACTTTTCCATCTAAGCACCATTCCAACTGCTCTCGCACACTCGTCACCTGCCATGGCAATATATGCCCCTACCGCAAGCAGCCCCATATGTATTCCAAGAAAATATGTTCCACCAACTGCAAACAGATACATAAATATTGCACCCATTATAACAGGGAAAATAGCATCTCCACTTGTTTTTAATGCCTGACCATATACAAGATTTGTCACTCTTCCAAATTCAAGAAATATATCTACTACCAACAGTTTTACTACAAGCTCAATCATCTGTATATCATTCGTAAATATATGAACGATAAAACGTCCGGTAATTGCAAATGTCACAGAAAAGCACGTTGCTGTTACAAGACCATATATCACAGCTTTTCGCGTACCCCTGTCACATTCCTCATACTTCTTTGCCCCGATTCTCCAGCCCGTCATAATGGCATTTGCCTGTGCAAGCGCAGCTCCCACACAATATGAAAAATTGGCTATCTGCATAGCATACGAACGAGCTGTAACATTCATTCCATCCGTATCCATATGGTTCATAAAACATACTATAAATGTCATTGCTACATTATAAAGTGCTGTTTCGAATGCCGAAGGAAAACCGATTTTAACAATCTGTGCAAGTATCTTTCGTGGTTGTGCGCGCTCAGGACTTTGCTTTGCTTTTATAAGTACAGCTCCCATTGCTGCTACAATAATAAGATTCACAACCTTTGAAAAAACTGTTGCAGCAGCAACTCCCATTACTCCCCAGTTAAACACAAACAAGAATACCGAATTCAATATAATATTAATTACATTACCAACAACTGTCCCTATTAAGGAATGTTTTGTATAACCAAACACTCTTAAATAACTCGAAAAAATTGGAATAAGCGCATTTAAAAAACTTGCACCTCCAACAATTTTAAGGTATGTTTCAGCCGGCTCAAGTAAAGCAGGAGCAATACTCACTATCTTAAGTATCCACCCAGAAAAAGCAGCAAGAATAAAAGACATCAGGATGCCTGTCAGTGCATTAAATACAAGTCCAAGCTGTCTGGCCTGATATGCAATTCCAGGTTTTCCAGCTCCAATATTTTGTGACATAACTGCTACCATACCGGATGATATTACCCCGAACATGATAATAAAAACACCTATATATGTATTTGCTGTTCCAACAGCCCCCACAGCCTGATCACTTACTGATGATAACATCAGTGTATCAACCATACCTGAAAGCATATAAAATAAAGTTTCCAGGCATATTGGCACAGATAGCTGTGTCAATGTTTTTCTTTCACCTTCCATACATTCTCCTTAAAATACTAATGTAATATATATTATCAAATTCAGTTTCCGCATGAATCGTCCCACCAGTGTTTACGAACTCTGATAAGTGCAAATACAAGGGCAAAAAATCTGATAACACATTATAACACAAAATGAAAATGACATGGTGATTAACCAGTAGGAAATGTTGCATGATTAATCTGCTGTTTTGGCTGCCTTGATACTTCTTAGGTTGACGGCTAGATACGCATTAGAGATGTCTCCATCCAAATGCTGTTCTAGCAAGTAACTTTTCCCTTGAACCCTTTGTTTATTATATGTGGGGCGCTTTTCGCCCCCAAATAGTGAAAGTGGGGGCACTTTCTGCCCCCGCTGAATTTATTCTTTTCATACTTTTTATCAACATAATCCTATTATTTACTTATCTACATTGGCTGTCATTTTTGAAAGTAAAGTACCCATTTTTATAGGGAATACATAGCACCCCATTGTTTGGATTTTCTGATTGAAACTATGGCAGATTATGTATCTCTTTGAATTAATATGTTTCGCAAGACCATAACCAACTTTTTCTGGAGATGCCTTAAATTCATTAGGCACCGGTAATGGAGAAGCCGATTTTGCAAAACCTTTCTTACCAATTGCATCAATCTGCTTCCTAGAATGATTACTTTTTAGTTCAAAATATTGACCCCCACGTAATAAAATATCCCACTACTTTTTGAGTATTGGGACTTGTGTTTGTCCACGTCCTTCAACTGCTACTGTGTGCTTTTAATCTGACCGTTTACACCCTTTAAGGCAGTCTGTAATTTGGTGGTATCTCCGCCAATCTCGACAGTAATACCCATAATTCTGTTAGCAACGGTCGATACCTCCTTCCGTAAAAATGGGCATAAAAAAACAGATTTCTCCAGACATGAAAAAAGCACCAACCATTTCTGATTGATGCTTTCAAATTATTTTGTTTTTATAAATCTGTTTAATTGCGTATCCACATCTCGTCCACCATACATAACACGGATAATCGTAACCACTTGTGTATCATCATCAGGGATATATAGAACAAGATAATTGTCTACCGGCGCTACGCGCAGCCCTCGACTTTTCCATGGTTCCAATTCATATTGTCGATATCTCTTCGGCATATGATCAAGATCCATAATACATGCTTCAAGCCTATCAAGCTGACCACTTGCATTTTCTGGTGCCTGCAGTTCAAAAGCAATGTATTCGAAGATTCCACGAAGGTCTATCTCGGCCTGATCTGAAATCACGATATCATAAATCATAAATTGTAATCCTTGCGGATATCAGCAAAAACAGATTTTGCTGATCTAGTATGACCAGCCTGCATATCTGCATATCCTTTCTCTAGTTCTGCATTCATCTGTGCTTCTGATAATGCACTAACGTCTACAGGACGAACGGATGGCATTTTCACTTCAAAAGGAAGTCCTCTTTGAAGAATAATTTGTTTGTAAAACATATTTATTGCATTGGATGCAGGAATTCCTAATGCTGCTAAGATTCCTTCTGCCTGTTCTTTTACATCAGGCTCAATGCGCACGTATAAATTTGCTGATTTTGTTGCCATAGTAAATACTCCTTTCGAATTTTTTCTAACTATATTATATTCATTCGTCCGGACAAAAGCAATACAAAATCAACATTTTACAAATTGTTCATACTCCGGTTAAACCCAAAAGTAGATATATTTCCATATAATAAAACCGAGCTTTCCGCAAGGCTTCTTTGATGATACCAACCTTACAAAAAGCCCAGAAATACCAGACCACTAATTCCGATGATGATCTCACTGTTTTTTATCTGTTTTCTTCTCCAATTTTTTTATTGAATTCAGGCAATCTAAAAGCTGTTCACCGCTCATTGTCAGAATCCTATCTAAATGTTCTGCCCAGTGCTGTAGTTTTTTCCGTCGGCGGCAGTTATTCGAAATTTTCGAATAACTAAATCCTTCTGTAGTTCGCTATCCTCGAATATTTTCTTAATATGATAATTTATAGTGTTAGTGCCGACATCGTACAATGTGGCCATCATCTTCTGTGTCAGCCATATATTCTCATCCTCATAGCGCATCTCAATACTGTCCTGCTGATTGCCGACAGATGCAACATAGGTCAGGTATTCTGCTGCGCTGGAACGGATGGTTATTTCATCTTTTTTCTTTTTCAAATAGGATGCTTCCTTCTTCGATAAATCACTCTATAATAAACAATAAACGAATTGCTGTATACTCTCCTCGTCCATGACAACGCTTATAGTTCCCTCAGATGATACAAATATTACAAATGACTTCTATACCAATCAATTACCGCATCCCTGTCTGAATCAAAGAACTGTGTTGATACATAGATATCCGTTCCATTGAAATTGATGGCCTTTGCTCTATATCTCTTTTGGAGAGAATTACCCATATTATCTGTTCTACTATTTGCAATTGCTGGATAATCTGTAGCTTGGAAAAGGTTCTTGGTATATTCCTTGGTTTTTAAATTTTCTAATTCAGCAGAATCAATCAATCCTTTTTCCACCAAATTTTCAACAAAATTATAAAATAGTTTTGCTACTGGAATTAAACCCTCTGCCCAGGTATCTTCGTTATCAATATCAAACGGCACCTCTGATAAAGAAAAGCTAAAATCATCAGTATCTAACTGCAGTTTCGCTAACAAATCTTTTATAAAAGAAATGATTCCATTAGCTGATAAGTTTGCTTCAAAATAGATACCGCTATTATCTATCTGCTTTGGTTTACGAATCTTTCTTTCATCATTGGAAATATAAATTCGAGTCGCATACGGAATAGAATAATCCTTTGTTGCAAGATCCGTTATGGTTTCAGCATCAAGATCAAATGCCGTATTCATCGTCTTTGCCAATAAATCTGCCCAACTAGAAACTTTCGTATGCTCTCCAACAAATATCATTTCTCCTGGTTTTGTATTGGAGAAATCGAAATTGCTATTCACATCAAAGGTTAATTCTGTACTTTCATTGGTATCCGAATGAATTTCAATGTACTTAAATTCTTCTATTAGGATATCCGCCAATATCTCTGCTCTATGTAAAATAGATTTTTCCGTCCATGTATCAGCCGACAGCACTTCTCTGTTGAGAATATTAGCCTTAGAATTTTGCCTGATTATCTTCTTTTTCTCTTCGAAGGCCTTAGTTCCAAGTTCGCTGTTATGTCCTGTGATTGTCAAGTTTCCAAGAGTATGAAGATATGTTTCATATACACGACCGTAATCCGCTCCAACCTCTTTTTTCCATACTGCTGCATTTTCCTTCTGAGGAAGAATATGCTCAATCGTTAAATTGCTGACATCAATATGCTCCTTCGTTGAATTCTCAATTACAGACAGCAGATATTTACAGATGTTCTTTTTATATAGAGGTCTATAGATTAGTGCTTCTCTAAATTCCTTATCAGTAGGCATTCTATCGTTAGCACGGATATCATTAAGGAACATCACAAAGCGCTCATAGTAGTGTTCATAATTACCATCCATTACCCTGTCATAGAGCGACTTCATGAATTTTGCCATATTCTTGTTAATTTCACAAGCATTCGTTCTTACAAAATAAGTAAGCAGGCATTCCAACACGCTACATAATGTATTCTCATCAATATTTCTCGCCTCATAGTCATCAAATACCCTAAATAATAATGGCAAAACAGTTGTCTGTTTTATCATATTAAATGCATTCAGATATTTAGTCACCCTTGCACTATAGCATTCAATTTCTCCAATAAACGCACCATAATATTTTGATGTTCCTCTAAGAGCAGTAAGCACATCTTTATGGCTAAGTCCATTGTTCTGGCAGTGTTCCTTGAACAGACGATATGCATTCTTACTGTTGACTGATCCAGTTATCTGAGAATTCAAGAAATTGATTACAAAATCCCCAAGATTACGGTATCCAACATTTTTTTCGATTTCGAGCCAGTATTCCTCATAAAGTTCATCTTGGTTTTCATCATCCATCAGCAAATAATTTCTAATCAGATCCGCAAGCGAAAGTTCCAGTCCCGTGGAGTTGATGGACTCAAAAATTTTCTGGGGCTCGTCTCCTTGAAGCTTATCCAAAATAATCTCTACAATTTCAAGCTTCTTAATTCCCTCTAAGATATCATTAAGCTCATGTCCCTTGGCAACGGTTGCTTCTATAAGATTTTTGAAGATCACGTAGTTTTTATAGACATTTGAATTTCTGTCCATTTTATCGACTTTATCTTTTATAAGGAGCATCAATTGCTCATTATCCGTTTTTACTGGTTTTAATTTTACTTTGTATTTTTCATCGCAATGTCGATTAAACATTACCTCTTGAACTTCATCCTCAATTCTTGCCGACACCCCTTTAGATGCATCGTAAAGAGCCTTAAGAAGAATATACATTGTAGTAATTCTCTGCTGACCATCAATGATTAAAACTTCATTTAGTCCGCTGCCACCGTTGACATCATCAATATACACAACTGTTCCGGTAAAATGCTGTCGATTGTTTTCTCCAGCTTTCATGATATCTTGGAACAGTTTTTCACACTGTATGTTTGTCCAATCATAATTTCTTTGGTAAACAGGTACTTTAAAAACTCTTTTGTTCTTCTCTAGAACATCGGAAAAGAGCCACATTCTATTAGCTTTCATTTGCAGTTCCTCACAATATCTTATTTATTCATTGTCTTTAACACCGAGTTTAAACACTTCATAATACGATTTGTAATTAAGTATTATCTTCAACCAAATTGTCTCCTAGTTGGATTATTATAAATCCAATCTTTCCATATCCATTTTACTTCCTGAAAGATACAAATCATATGCCATTGTTGCAGGAATCAACCTAATTTTTATATCTTGAAGTCCCAAATTAGAAAGCATCTCCATTCGAACTTCACCCTTATCCTCTATCTCATTGTTTTCTGTTGGAAGTAGAAAACAGTTCTTTACAGAAGAGAATTTATGGTCTTCAATAAACCGTTGATATGCCAATTGGTAAAGATACTGTTTGGTAATAGATTCTATGCCGGGCTGTCCTGTCGGAACAATTCCCTTTTCCAAATGGGCATTATAATATTTTGCATCAAATATAATAAATTGATGCTGTTCATTAACCTTACAAATAGAAACTAAATCTGGTATCAATGTATCTTTTGCACACTTTCCGGTAATCGTCCACAATGGTTTCTCGATTAATTCAATCAGCTTCTGTCTTCTGTTATAATCTTCTTTCAATGGCACAGGCAATTTTAAAATGCCAAGAGGGACATCTAACTGATTATCCATAATTTCTACACAATTTTTTTCCCATACCAGGTTGAAGCTATACTCGACTTGTATCAGTGAATTCCGTTAAATGTATTTGCATTTCTGAATCTTGCATATTTTCAACAGTGGTATAAAATTCCTGCCATGTTTCAATACTTGCATCCTTGCCAAAATCGTCTGCATCTTTTCTGCAAGAAGAGTTTCAAGATTATACGACAAAACTGAAATTGATCTGAGATCGGAAGAGCGTCGTGTAGGGAAAGA
>OGJY01002110.1_pt1 | contig 21000 bp, 14 predicted proteins | sample 1572231 | NCBI WGS metagenome assembly OGJY01 (sample SAMEA2582121, study PRJEB24529) | metagenome | biome: Human gut stool | place: China | collected 2011
AACCAATTAGGTCGAGGTTTGACCATTTGCGTCGAGGTGGTTTTCAGAAAAACACGTAATTGATATACTATTAGTATAGAAGATTATGCGAAAAATGTAAATATTGCGGGAATCTGATGTTTATCACAGTCGAGAAGACTCCCACCTCTTTCGGGTGGTGAGTAATAGCAAATTTGTCTCAGTGGGAGGAAAATGGTATGAGAAAAAAATCGAAACGAATTTTAGCAGCTGCATTGTCAGCTATATTAATATGGAATACATGTGAATGGCAGCCGCAGGCATTGGCGGCCGGTTCGCTGCAGCGGATCGGGGCTGAAACGGGGGCAGATGATACTGCGGAAACAGCAGAAAAAGAATCTGCATTAAAAAAATCTGCATTAAAAGCTTCTCCGTCGGATGCTTCTCCATCGAATGCGGAAGTAAAAGATAACCGTGGCGAGTCAGGTACAAACAAAGCAGAAGCAGGGGCAGATGCAGATACAGGCAAAGCAGAAGCGGGAGCAGATGCAGATACAAGCAAAGCAGGAGCAGAGTCAGGGGCAGGCAAGGCAGAGGTAGGTGCAAACGGAGCAATAACAGGAACCGAGGCCGGAATAAACGGAGCACCAAACGGCACAGCAACAGGGGCAGAGATAAAAGCAGAGATAGAAGCGTTCTTGGGGCTGGATGAGGCTATTGCGGTGCAGAAGCTCTCTCTGGGTGCCAAAGAAAGCGATATCGTTCTTCCGGATACTCTGGAGGTTCGGATGAAGCAGGAAACCTCAGAGGATACTCCAAAAGCAGAAGGGGAACTGCAGATAGATGCGGAAGCTGATGATGAAAAAGAACGTTCAGAAGCGGAAGCAGATGAGAATATCAGCAGGATCTTTGGCGTGACCTGGAAGCTGGATATTGGTGAGAGTGACTACCCGGAATTTCATGGCGGGATCTCCCCACAGGACTATTTTGAAGAATTTGACGAGGACGGAGAGCCTATTGAAACATCCTATAAGACCTGGGCAGGCTATCATGAGGCAAACCAGGACTACAACGGCAGTGCCTATGTCTATACACCGGTTCTGCCGGAGGAATATTCAGTGGGAGAGGAAACAGAGCTTCCGGAAATCTGCGTTCTCGTAGGAGAGATGCAGCTGATGACTCTGGCAGGCGTGGAATATAACCTGAATAATAAGCATCTGCTCATTAATAGCACTAACAAAGATCAGTTTAATGGAAAAACCATTACCGGCTCCTATTGCCCGAGCACCCGGCCGGAGTCGACTTATACAGACATCAAGGGCGGTATCATAATTGATAATGTTACGGTCGATTTGACGATTAAAGATGTAACGATCAAATCTGATGGGGCCAGAGGATGGAATCTGGCCGGTATTTACCTGAAAGGCAATGCCCGGCTGAATCTGACCTTAGAAGGAACCAATACACTTGTGGGACTGGATGATGGAGCCGGAATTGAGGTGGGAAAAGATGCAACGCTGGTTATTACGGAGCAGAGTACCGGAAGTCTGAAGGCAGTGGGAGGCGCCTATGGGGCCGCCGGTATCGGAGGAAAACCCGGAACAACAGGTTACGAAGGTGCAGATAAGAACTATGGGACAGGAACGATTATAATCAAGGGTGGAAGCATTGTAGCTGAAGGTGGAGCTTATCAGGTTTCCCAATCGACGCGTTATCATGGAGGAGCCGGAATCGGAACCGGTCTGTATGGAATCGGCGGAACCATTGAAATACTGGGCGGAAGGATAACCGCAGCAGGAGGAAGGGAGACAGGAGCCGGAATCGGAGGCGGAGCTGGTGGAGGTGTAGACACCATCGTGATCGGCGGGACGGAAGGCGAAGCTCCCAATATAGCCGTATCTTCTTATAATAATGGCGAATTAGGATATCCGGGAGCTGCCATCGGCACCGGATGGAATGGAGTGGATGGTTTACAATTATCCTGTGGCGATATCCGGATATTAAGTGGATCTGTGGAGGTAACGGGCGGAAATATTGGTTATGGAGTGTTAAAGCCTTTGCCTGGAAATAGCATGAAAGGCGGCAGTGTCACTATTTCCGAGGAGGTGCAGTTAGAGCTGCCGCTTGAAAGCAAAATTGAGCCCCGGGGAGACTGTACCTACGGAAAGAAAACATTCCGGATCACCGCATATGATAACCAGCTACCAGATGGAACCTATCAGGCTGACATATCCCTGTATCGGGAAAATGATACAGGAAAAGACTCTCCGGTTTATCAGACAAAGGCAGAAATGACCGTCTCCGGATTCAGGGGAACGATACCGGATATAACCCAGTGGATAGGCCATTCTGGAAATATGCAGATGGTTGTAGAGCTGAAGCCTTCCGGTGGCGGGGAAGGTAAGACGATGGATGGAAGGGTTGTTCTAAACAAAGGAAAGGATGAAGCCATCTCCGTCACGCTGGGAAAAGCCGCTTACCAGAAGACAATGGATCTGACCATCCATGATGGCCGTTTGAAGAATGATAAGAATTATACACTGACGGTTCGACTGGGGGAAGAAGCAAGCGAAGGCGGCACTGCACCGGATGTAGTAACCTATTCATCTAAAAAAGCTTCCGGTTATCAGATAAAGACCGATAAAGTCAGCTGGTATACGCCTCTGTCCGGAGTGGTTCCGGTATCGGTTCAGGTAAAGGAAGAAGGAGGGGAAGGAGAAAATACGAATAGCTTTACAGTAACAGGATCCCTCTCGATGGAGTCAAAGGAGGAAAAGAATCTTTCCCTTACCATCGGAGAACCCTTGTATCCTGTCCGGTTCCACTTCTACTCATCCAAGGTGCAGGCGGCAGAGAGGGTATCCCTGACAGCCGGACGGCTGGCTGGAGCCTTAGAAGCTCCGGTGGAATTAAAGCAGGACAAAGGCCAGTTTGCCTTTGACGGGAAGCTGACAATCGATGCAGAAGCAGGCAATCATGCATATGCTCTGGCATATCTTCCGGCCGGAAATTACCGGTTTGTGATAAATACAGGCATCACAGAATTAGGCAGCTCCGATGGAAGCTTTACTCTGGACAACGAAACGGTAAAGGCAGGGGATGCAGGAACGGATATTACTGTATTAAATGAGGCAGAGGCGCTGGAGGGAGAGCTGGATCTGTTCCTTGGAAATATATCTTTTTCCGAGGAAGATGGTAAGCTGACAATATTATATTCTAAAACAGATGGTTCCGGCCAGGTGGTTACAGCAAGGTTAATAGACCAGTCCTATGATAAATGCTATCGGATCACTTCATCTGGGAATAATGTAGAGAAGTATCATCTCTCCGTGGATATCCCAGCTTCCAGGGAACTAAAGCTCGTATTAAAGAACCTTACGATTACACCGGCAGAGGCTATCGCACCGATTCAGATAAACGGAGAGTCTCAGGTGACCACCTATCTGGAAGGGAAAAACAAGATTTCGATTAATAAATCAGAGAAATCTTCTTCACCTGCCGGCATCAGCGTGGCGAAAGGTGCAAAGCTTACGATTGACAATGAACTGGGGCAGCAGGGCTCCATAGAGGTGCTCAATAATACAAATGTAACCAGGAGTGGTGCAGCAATTGGAGGAAATGGAGAGCAGGATGCAGGAATCATTCACATCAAGGGGGGAACTGTAAGTGCAACTTCCGCTTCTAAAGGAGCGGCTATTGGTGCTTCGGTAGGAAAAAGTGTAGAAGAAATATGGATTAGCGGAGGAAATGTAACTGCAAAAAGTAGTGGTGGTGCCGGAATCGGAACAGGAGGTGCTTTTAGGAATGAGGAAAGAACCGGTAAAATCGTGATAGAAGGCGGAACGGTGAATGCAAGCTCGTGGAGTGGTGCCGGAATTGGAAGCGGTTTTGGATATGTCCCTGGAAGCTCAGCGATAATTGCAAAGATTGAGATTCATGGTGGAATGATTACAGCCTATTCTTATGATGGTGCCTGCATCGGAAGCGGTAGAGACAGTTCATCGAGTGTACTGATTGACGGCGGCACCATATGCTTAGTGAAGGAAAATAATGAAAGCGGTAGGAATGCTGCTCATATTGGAAAGGGGTATGAGTCTACACAGGCACCAACCGATGTGACGATTACAGGTGGAACGATCTGTTTGATAGGGGCGGATAGAAATATACCGCGACCGATCATTTATGGCTGGGAGAAGGCAGGCGAAAAGTGGCAGAAGAATACAGCAAAAGATGGGAATGGTAAGCCGGTTTATTTCACCACAGCGGATCTGACCGGTATCTATGAGAATAATACACTGGTTGAAAAAGCAGGTATTGAAGGAAGCTCCTACGGCTTTAAGGATGTCCGGACAGATTCCAACGGAAAGATTTATATGTATCTTCCGGCATCGGAGGCAGTGAAAGCCACCTTTGGCGGTGTGGAATTTACCGGAAAGGTTGAGGCAGGTAAGGATGAGAATGTATTGGAGCGTAAAGAGACCTATATTGATTATCAAAGGGAAGTCCTGAAAAATATGGCTTTGTATGATCTCGAATATGCGCAATCTATGATGGTTGAAACTTGGACAAAGATTCCGGCAGGCGGCGAGGTGTCTCTGACGGGAATTCTGGATAAACAGCCGGAGAGTGCGACCGAGATTACTCTGTATGTGCGAAAGGCGGCCGCAGGTTCCGAAGCAGCAGGCGAAGCAGCCGGGATAAAGCTTCCGGTAAGACCGAAAAAACCGGATCCGATACAGGGAACAGATGTAACGAAAGACAGCTACTCTATCAGGGTAAAGGGACAGCCCGTTTCCGGTTGTGAGTACGGAATTTCAAAATCTGCGGATGGTGAGCTTCAGTGGCAGCCAGGGACTCAGTTTAGTAATCGGTTTAATGGTCTGACTCCGGCTAACACCTATTATATAACCCTTCGTGTGAAAGCAACAGACAGTAGCTTTGCATCGAAACCGGCTGAACGCTTGTCGGTGACAACACCGGATACATTACTGATCGACGGTCCCACCGGCAAAGTATCCTTTGAAACGAAAGGAACCTATGGACAGACACTTGATCAGATTCCGGTACAGCTGGCAGCGGGATTTCAGGTCGTTAATTATAGTGGATCACCGGTTTCAGGAACATGGAAGTTCAGTGCGGATCAGAGCGGAACATCCGCTTCCTCAATTTATCCGGAGGTAACGGGAACCACTGCATATCAGGTAGAATTTATACCGACTGAAACATCAGAAGGGCAGTATGGAGAAACTTTGACCCAAAGTGTGACTCCGGAGATATCTCCGAAAGAGTTGCATGCAGTTCTTACGACACTCATTGAAAAGCCCTATAATGGAAATACCGATATCGCATTAGAGGCGACGGTAGAGATAGGAACTTCGGGTCAGAGCTATACCATCCGCGGACTGAAAGGAATCTTTGAAGATGCTAATGCCGGAACCGGTAAGACGGTAACCATTGATTCTTCAAATGCAGTCATTGAGGCAGATGGCAGCACGGGCATGATGAATCTGCAGAATTACCGTGTGGTATATCCGGCTCAGACGACCGGAACCATCCGTCCGATACAGGGTTCGGTTTCAATCGATCCGCAAGCATGGATTGGAGAAAAAACCTATGGAGACGACAGCTTTTCCTTGACAGGTGTGAATAAAGCGGGAGATGGAGCTTTGAAGTATGAAAGCTCTGATAAAACGGTTCTCACCGTGGACGCACAGGGACAGGTGACCATCAAAGGTGTCGGTTCTGCAAAGGTAAGCATCACCATGGCAGACGGAACGAATTACCTTGGCACAAGCACGCCGGCAGAGGGAACGATAACCGTTAAAAAAGGAACACTCATCCTTACCTTAACGGCTGTGAACCGGAGTACCGGAGCGCAGCAGTCGGAAGGGATCCTTGGAACCTACGAGGATGATTTTGATATCATTGCAGGTATTAAGGGAGCGTATGGTGACAAGCCGCAGGGTATGATCCGCTTCTATGATAATGGAATTCAGAATCCTGATACGATCCCTGTAGGGGAAGCTGGAACTGCGGTCCTCAACCTGACGAAGCCGGGAATCGCATCCGTAGGAACGCACCGGATGACCGCCGAGTTTGATTTTGACACTAATCATGATTGGGCGGCCAAATACAACACGCCTGCTCCGGCTGCGTATACCTTCGCGATCGGAAAGTTGGCTGCACCGCAGATCACCTGGCCGGCGGCAGCGTCGGTGAAGGCGGGAAGTCCTCTGAGTGACTCTGCCTTATCAGGAGGAAGCACCGAATACGGAAGCTTTGCCTGGAAGGATCCAGCCCAGACGGCACAGGCAGGCACCCATAGCTACGAGGTGGTATTTACACCGAATGAATGGGCATCCGCTCGTTATGAGATCGCAGCGATGACCGGTACGGCAGAAGTGACAGCAACGGAAGATAAGCCGGGCGAAACGGAAAAACCGGGCGAAACGGAAAAGCCGGGCGAAACGGAAAAGCCGGGTGAAACGGAAAAGCCGGGCGAAACAGGAAAGCCGGGTGAAGCAGGCAAGCCGGGAGAAACGGGAAAACCAGGCGAAACAGGCAAGCCGAACGAATCGAACAGAACGGATGATTCCGATGATTCGGATGAGCCGGAAAGACCGAGACACCAAAACCCGTCCTCCGGTAAGGATAAAACCTCCGGCAGCGGTGCAGTCAGCCACGATTCAGTCAAAGGAACGATCGACAGTATAACAGGAATTATCACAGGAGAAACAAACAGCTTTGTCAATGACGGAAAGAGCCATTGGATGCTGGATGAGCATGGCTGGTGGTTACGCTTTGCAGATAATACCTACCCGAAGGGAAGCGTACGTGATTCCGGTGATATTTCGCATAGCTGGGAGCAGATCAACGGAAATTGGTGGGCCTTTGATGAAACGGGTTATGCCAAGACAGGCTGGTTAAGAGATGAGGATTACGGCGGCTGGTTCTATATGGATCTGGAACACGGCATGCAGACCGGCTGGGTGCTTCTCGATGGAGCATGGTACTATTTTAACCCGATTTCCGATGGAAAGAGAGGGATTATGTACGCCGGACAAAGGACACCGGACGGATACTATGTAGAGAAAAACGGTGTCTGGGACGGAAGAAACAAGCAGTAAAGCGAGTTTCAAGTCGAAGCTTCGTGGGACTTGGCGCGTGATTCCGGTAAGAAAAGCTGGCGTATTCCCGTAAGAATCATGGTGCATTCTCGCAGAGCGAAGCTCTTGTACGAACTATAGAATAATCCGGAAGGGATCCGCAGGCTTTGGAATCCTTCCGGATTTCTATTTGCTTTGTCAAACACGTAACGAAATTTTTACTTGACAGTTCTATGTTTTTTCATGTATGATAAAAATAGTGTGAAGAGACATTTATCGTTTTCATGCAAATGTATGTAATGACCACTCCCGCAGAACAGACTACGGAAGTTAAGCCCATCGGACAGGCGGGTCAAGCGCCGCGTGGGGTTAAGCCCACATTATTGATTGAGTTAAAAGCTCAAATTTATAAGTTGATTACTTTATAATCAGTGTTTGAAAAACACATCATCTTGTGAATCGGTCAATAAGTGCAGGGACAATATATTTGCGATTGCAGACTTGGAGGAAAAAACGATAAAGGTCAGAGGCAGATGGGAGCGGAGTGACGCGCCCCAGACCCCAATGGAATAGAATCGTTTTGAGCAGATGATGGTTTTGGCGTCATCTGCTTTTTTTATTATTAAGATGATGCGCAATCAATAAAATGCATGAGGAACAAAACCATGGACAGAGAGAGACAAAAGAAAGCCCCGATCTATGAAGCACTCGAGGCATTTAAAAAGAAGAGAGTTGTCCCGTTTGACGTGCCGGGACATAAGAGAGGACGCGGAAATCCGGAACTTGTACAGCTTTTAGGAGAGAAATGTGTATCTTTGGACGTAAACTCGATGAAGCCGCTTGACAACCTCTGTCATCCGGTCTCCGTAATCCGTGAGGCGGAAGAGCTGGCGGCGGAGGCATTCGGAGCGGCCAGCGCCTATCTGATGGTAGGCGGAACGACATCTGCGGTCCAGAGCATGATCCTCTCGGTGGTAAAAGCCGGAGATAAGATCATCCTGCCGCGAAACGTACATAAGAGCGTCATCAACGCTCTGGTGCTCTGCGGCGGAATCCCGATCTACGTAAATCCGGAGATGAACCAGAGACTCGGTATTTCACTGGGAATGCAGGTCGAAAAAGTAAAACAGGCCATCGAGGACAATCCGGATGCAGTTGCGGTGTTCGTCAATAACCCGACCTATTACGGCATCTGCTCTGATATAAAAACGATCGTACAGCTCGCCCATGCGAGAGGCATGAAGGTCCTCGCGGACGAGGCTCATGGAACCCACCTGTATTTCGGAAAGAATCTTCCAATCTCCGCAATGGCAGCGGGAGCTGATATGGCGGCAGTATCCATGCACAAGTCCGGCGGAAGCCTGACCCAGAGCTCGCTTCTTCTTTTAAACAAGGGTGTGAACACCGACTATGTGCGCCAGATCATCAACCTGACCCAGACCACAAGTGCCTCCTACCTGCTTCTTTCCAGTCTTGATATTTCAAGACGAAATCTGGCTCTCCGCGGTGAGGAATCCTTCGCGAAGGTCGTTGAGATGGCAGAGTACGCGAGACGGGAGATCAACTCCATCGGCGGCTACTATGCTTACGGAAAAGAACTTGTAAACGGGGACAGCATCTTCGATTACGATGTGACGAAGCTTTCCGTGTATACAAGAGACATCGGACTTGCGGGAATTGAGGTCTATGACCTCCTGCGCGACGAGTATGATATCCAGATCGAATTCGGTGACATCAGCAACATTCTTGCTTACATCTCCATCGGAGACCGGATTCAGGATATCGAGCGTCTTGTGGGGGCTCTTGATGATGTGGAACGTCTCTACAAAAAGGACAGCGCGGGACTTCTCTCCGGTGAGTATATCTCCCCGAAGGTCGTGATGTCCCCGCAGAAGGCATTTTACTCCGAGAAGGTTTCTGTTCCGGTGGAAGCGTCTTCCGGAAGAGTCTGTGCGGAGTTCGTGATGTGTTATCCGCCGGGAATCCCGATTCTGGCACCGGGGGAGATGATCACGGACGACGTGGTCCAGTATATCCTGTATGCGAAGAAAAAGGGATGCTCCATGCAGGGAACAGAGGATCCGGCTGTGGACCATCTGATGGTGCTGGCAAACATATAGCATGAATTTTTCAAGGCGCAGGACCTGGCTGTAGGAAAACAGGCTGTCTGCCTGCATACAGGTTTTGGCCAATACGATACAAGGAGTCACAAAATATGGAATTCTGGTTTTCAGAACTGCACACCGGAAACGTAAAGCTGTCCATCAAAATCGAAAAGCAGCTGTTTTCCGGGGAGAGTGAATATCAGCGGATCGACGTGTTCGATTCCGAGGAATTTGGAAAATTTATCTCTCTGGACGGGGAGATCGTATTCTCCGAGAAGGACGAGTTTATTTATGACGAGATGGTGACCCATGTGCCGATGGCGGTCCATCCGTGTGTGAAGGACGTACTGATCATCGGCGGCGGCGACGGCGGTGTCGCGAAAGAACTTTTGCAGTATGACTGCGTGGAACATATCGATGTCGTGGAGACGGATGAGATGTTTGTGGAGGTTTCAAGAAAATTTTTCCCGGAGGTGGCCTGTGCCTTAGATGATCCGCGTGTCGAGGTCCACTATGATGACGGTCTGAGATTTTTAAGAAACAAGAAGGCAAAGTATGACCTTATCATCAACGATTCCACAGACCCCTTCGGTCATACAGAGGGATTGTTCACGAAGGAATTCTACGGTAGCTGTTACAGCGCCTTAAAGGAAGATGGGATCATGGTCTACCAGCACGGAAGTCCATTCTACGATGAGGACGAGCTGGCCTGCCGCAGTATGCACCGAAAGGCGTTCCGCTCCTTCCCGATCAGCCGTGTGTATCAGGCACATATTCCAACCTGTCCGTCCGGATACTGGCTCTTCGGCTTCGCTTCAAAGAAATATCATCCCATCAAGGATTTCAAGCCCCGGGAATGGGATGCATTAAATATTGAAACATGGTATTACACGACACATCTTCACATGGGAGCGTTCATGCTGCCGAAGTATGTTGAGGATCTTTTAAAAGAGGAGGAAAAATAAACATGAGCAGATTAATGATCATCGGCTGCGGAGGTGTTGCGTCCGTAGCAATCCACAAGTGCTGTCAGAACAGTGATGTATTCACAGAAATCATGATCGCAAGCCGTACCGTATCCAAGTGCGATGCCTTAAAGGAGAAACTTCAGGGAACGACAAAGACGAAGATCACGACCGCGAAAGTGGATGCTGACAACGTGGACGAGCTGGTGGCTTTAATGGAAAGCTACAAGCCGGATGCAGTGTTAAACGTTGCACTCCCGTATCAGGACCTGACGATCATGGACGCATGCTTAAAGGCTGGCGTGAACTATATCGATACCGCAAACTACGAGCCGGAGGACACCGACGATCCGACCTGGCGCGCGATCTATGAGAAACGCTGCAAGGAAGAGGGCTTCACCGCATACTTCGATTATTCCTGGCAGTGGGCATATCAGGAGAAATTCAAAGAGGCTGGACTTATGGCACTCTTAGGAACCGGTTTTGACCCGGGCGTCACAAGCGTCTTCTCCGCGTATGCGTTAAAGCACTATTTCGATGAGATCCACACCATCGACATCTTAGACTGCAACGGCGGCGACCATGGCTACCCGTTCGCAACAAACTTCAACCCGGAGATCAACCTCCGCGAGGTATCCGCAAACGGCTCCTACTGGGAGAACGGTCACTGGGTAGAGACAAAGCCGATGGAGATCAAGCGCGAGTACAACTTCCCGCAGGTCGGCGAGAAGGACATGTACCTTTTACATCATGAGGAGATCGAATCCCTTGCAAAGAATATTCCGGGCGTAAAGCGCATCCGCTTCTTCATGACCTTCGGACAGAGCTACCTGACCCATATGAAATGCTTAGAGAACGTTGGAATGCTTTCCACTTCCCCGATAAACTTTAACGGACAGGAGATCGTTCCGATCCAGTTCTTAAAGGCTCTTCTTCCGGATCCGGCATCCTTAGGTCCGAGAACCGTCGGAAAGACAAACATCGGCTGCATCTTTACCGGTGTGAAGGACGGAAAAGAGAAGACGATCTATATTTATAACGTATGTGACCATCAGGAGTGTTACAAGGAAGTCGGCTCCCAGGCCATCTCCTACACGACAGGCGTACCGGCTATGATCGGTTCCATGATGGTCGTTGACGGAACCTGGAAGGGCGCAGGCGTATTCAACGTCGAAGAGTTCGATCCGGATCCATATATGGAAGCACTGAACAAGTGGGGACTTCCGTGGGTTGTGGATGAGAATCCTCAGATCGTGAAATAAAAAATTGAAAATGAATGACTGTTCGGCAGATTCGTGCTGTCCGTGGGAAAAATACGGAATGTGGAACAGTTTCAAGTACAGAAAACACCTCTGGCAGGAACGAGTTGTCAGGGGTGTTGCTGTATTGTGATACGGCAGTAAAAATGAACTTCGTTTTCTGGTAGAACTGAAATGTGTATCGGGAACGAGTCAGTAATTGGAGAACAAGATGAAGATTAATGAATTACCCACTCCATGCTATGTGATTGATGAAAAAAAGCTTCGGAAGAATCTGGAAATCTTAAAGAAAGTCAAGGATGACACCGGCTGCAAGATCCTCCTTGCACAGAAGGCATTCTCGAACTTCTTTGAGTACCCGCTGATCGGGCAGTATCTGGACGGAACCACAGCCAGCGGTCTTTTCGAGGCAAAGCTTGGATATGAAAAAATGGGAAAGGAGAATCATGTGTTCGCTCCGGCCTTCAAGGAATCCGAGATCGGCGAGATCACCGATATCTGCGAACATCTGGTATTCAATTCTTTTTCCCAGCTTGAAAAATACGCGGACTTCTGCAAAGAAAAAGGCGTCAGCATCGGCATCCGCGTAAATCCGGAGTGTTCCACTCAGGGCGACCACGCGATCTATGATCCATGCGCGCCCGGCTCCAGACTCGGCGTGACACTGGCGAATTTCCGGGAAGATCTCGTGGAAAAGCTTGACGGGATCCACTTCCATACCCTCTGCGAGCAGAACTCGGATGATCTGGAGACGACTCTGAAGGCAGTGGAAGAAAAATTCGGAAAGTATCTGAAGCTTCCGAATATCAAATGGCTCAACATGGGCGGCGGACACCATATCACGAGAAACGATTACGACATCGACCGCTTAGAGCGCTGCATCCGCCATATGCAGGAGACATATGATGTCACTGTCTATGTGGAACCTGGGGAAGCCGTGGCGTTAAACGCGGGATATCTCGTGACGGAAGTCATGGACATTGTGGATAACGGGATCAGGACGCTGATCTTGGACGCTTCCGCTGCCTGCCACATGCCGGATGTGCTGGAGATGCCATACCGTCCGCCGTTAAAAGACTCCGGCGAAGCGGACGAAAAGCAATATACCTACCGCCTCTCCTCCATGACCTGCCTCGCGGGCGACGTGATCGGTGACTATTCCTTCGACCACGAGATCCGGATTGGTGACAGACTTTATTTCGAGGACATGGCGATCTACTCCATGGTAAAAAACAACACCTTCAACGGCATGTGCCTGCCGTCCATCGCGCGAATGGATGAGAGTGGGGAGTGCAGTGTGGTGAAAACCTTTGGGTATGAGGAATTTGTGAGAAGACTGGGATAAAATAGAAACATGATTATAGAAAACGGGGCTGCCGCATACCAAAATTGGTGCGGCAGCCCCTTCTCATTATTTTCGTTTCACAACGGCTGTTTTTCCACGAAAAGCAATCCCGATTTTTATGATCGGCCGAACACCTGCATCCCGCAATTCCGTGTCATATTTTTTCACATCTATTTGTTGGAGGGCGCGATCTGCCAGCGCATCCAGATCCACATGATCATCATTTGTGTGTTTGAATTCAAACAGGAATCCCGGAATTCCTTTTACTAATGGATTCAGTTGAATATCAAATCGGCCAAGCCCCGATTCTCGATTGGAACGAATCTGGTACCTGTTTCCAAGGATCGCACATAATCCAAGCATCATGCCATGATAAAAACTTTCATTTGCCCCATCCATAGAAGAAATACTCTGCAGCATAAAACTCTCCAGCAAAGACTGAAGCTTTTTTGCATTTCCGGAGAATATCGCCTGATTGATAGAAATCGCGACGCTGTTCTGATTCGTCCGATTCAAAATTTCTTTTTCATAAACACAGGCAATCTCTTTATTTGGAATTGCAACATCACACATGAAATTTCCATCATTCTGTGGATAAATTTCTGCAACTTTTAAGTAACCCGCAACAAGAAGAAAACTATAAATCGTGTATGGATTATTCTGGATCTCCGGATAGATCACGCTGGTATCTATATATGTAGCGATTTTTTCACCGCAGAGCAGTTTATGAAGTCCTTCCGTTATCTCGGGTGTAGCTGTCGCGATAATCTCACCAATGATTTCGTTGCTGCCGGTAGACTGCCAGAACGCCTTTGGGAAGCACTGATCGGTAATGTAATTGATCACAGACCATGGATTAAAGATTTCTGTATGACCAAATCGGTATCCGTCATACCAGCTGCAGATCTCCTGATATTTGTCCTCTTTCCCATAGTAGTGCAGAATATCTTTTACTTCTTCAGTTGTAAAGCCGAAATATTCACTGTAACTGTCGTCCAAAATTGAATTGGTTTTCAAATTATTCATGCCGCTGAAAATGCTTTCTTTTGCAACACGGAGTATGCCTGTGAGAAAGCCAAAAGCCAGATGTGGATTATCCTTCAGGCCGCCGGAAAAGAAATTACGCATGAAATTCACGATTTCAGGATAAAAATTGCAATGATGTCCCTGCTGGATCGGTGTATCGTATTCATCAATAATGATAATACATTCTTGTCCATAATGCTTGTGCAGCAACAGAGATAAGATTTGTAATCCCATCTGGCAGTCTACTTCATTCGCATTGTCACTGGCAAGGCGATGGTACTGTTCTTTTTCATAGATTCCAAGTGCAGTACTTTCCTCAAGTTCACTGTGCGTATAAATTCCAGTGAAATCAGCTTACGGATCTTCTGAAATGTCTCCTGCCATGTCAGACATTTTACATCCTTAAATGTCAGGAATATGACCGGATACTTTCCCTGATGCCGGGTATAACCAGAACCACACTGCCATATCTGCTTATCCTTGAAATAAATGGAGGTGTCCTCCTGTGTTTTTTCAAAAAAGACCCGAACCATATCCATATTCAATGTTTTACCGAAACGTCTCGGACGGGTAAACAACGATACCATAGGTTTCGTATCCAGAAAATCACGGATCAGCAAGGTTTTATCTACATAATAATAGCTTGTGGTCGCCGTCTTGAAATCAGAAATCCCAATGGGCATCGGCTTTTTCTTTTCGCCTGAATCTGGCCAAACTGCATTTTCTGGAATCAGCCAGGAATGTCCCTTTTTCACAGCTCCGGAAATTTCGCCCTGCTTGCACATCTGCTGGACTCTGCGTACTGTGATTCCCATTGCTTTTGCCGCTTCCATGCTGGATAAATAGTTCATTGAACACCTCCAAACGTAATTCTATCATAAGTATATCCCATTAAACGAAATATTACAACTCTGCATTTCGCTTATATTTCGTTTCAAACGAAATGTATAGACAGCAACAGTCGGGAGGACAATTCTGAATAAAAAAGCCGAATGAACGTTAATTTCATTCGGCAGTGAAGCTTTACGCATCTTTTGTTTCTGTATTTTGTCTGTACAGGATCATCAGTCCGCGAAGCAGAAGATCCGGGTCATAGGTGATCTTGTGGGTGCAGAGCGGTGTGATAAATCTTGCCATACCGCCGGTAGCAATGAGAGTTGCCGGTTCGCCGAGTTCTGCGGTCATGCGGTCGATAAGACCGTCAAGCATTGCGGCATTGCCGAGCATGATACCGTTTCTCATACATTCGATGGTATTCTTTCCGATTGCGCGTTTCGGAACATCGAAGCTGATCCTCGGAAGCTGGGCTGTATTGGAAACGAGGGAGTTTAAGGCAACCTTTACACCGGGGAGAATCACACCGCCGATGTAATTTCCATCGTGGTCCACCACATCGAGCGTTGTCGCGGTTCCCATGTCCGCGATGATGATCGGTCCTTTGTATTTGGCATTTGCAGCGACAGCGGCCACGATCCGGTCACCGCCGACGGTCTTAGGGTTATCCATCTTGATGTTTAAGCCTGTCTTCATGCCGGAACCAACAAGAAACGGTTTCTTTCCGGTGATCTTCTTTACGGCGGAAGAGATCGGCGCGTTTAGTGGCGGGACAACGGACGCCATAATGGAACCTTCGATATCATTTTTCTTTACTTTATGAATCTCCAGAATATTCTTTAAAAGGATCGCGTATTCGAGACTCGTTTTTCGGTCATCGGTGGTGATGCGCTCCTCAAAATATGTTTTATTGTCGTCAAGACCTCCGACAACGATATTACTGTTTCCCATGTCGATTGCTAAAATCATTGAGAAAACTCCTTCCACAAATCTAAGTAACGTGTTATACTGTTTTTACGTGTGCAGTTGATCAAAGCTTCCGTATTTGCGGGATTTGTCAACCGTCATTGTGAATATGAGAAACGTGTGAGACAGGTTCCTCATAATTTTAAAGTTCGAATTATCTTACCATAAATTGACTAAAATTACAACGGAGGATTCCAAATGTTAGCAGGAAAAACCGTACTTTTATGCGTGAGCGGCAGTATCGCTGCATATAAAATCGCATATCTCGCCAGCGCACTGAAAAAACTGAAGGCAGATGTCCATGTGCTTATGACCCGGAATGCGACAAATTTCATCAACCCGATTACATTCGAGACACTGACCGGAAATAAATGCCTGGTGGATACATTTGACCGGAACTTTGAATTTTCCGTTGAACATGTTTCCCTTGCGAAGGCAGCGGATGTTGTCCTCGTTGCCCCGGCTTCCGCGAATGTGATCGCGAAGCTGGCCCATGGCCTTGCGGACGATATGCTGACGACCACAGTTCTCGCATGTACCTGCAAAAAGATCATCAGCCCGGCGATGAATACGAGAATGTTCGAGAATCCGATCACACAGGATAACTTAAAGATTTGCGAACACTACGGAATGGAAGTGATCAGTCCGGCAAGCGGATACCTCGCCTGCGGCGATACCGGAGCGGGAAAGATGCCGGAGCCGGAGGTGCTGCTCCAGTATATCTTAAAGGAAGTCCAGTACGAGAAAGACTTAAAAGGAAAGAAGATTCTCGTGACCGCAGGCCCGACGAGGGAGGCCATCGACCCGGTCCGCTATATTACAAACCACAGTACCGGAAAGATGGGATATGCCATCGCGAAGACGGCTGCTCTCCGCGGCGCTGACGTGACTCTTGTTTCCGGGCCGGCAGAGGTGGAGCCGCCGATGTTCGTAAACTTTGTTCCGGTGGTTACTGCCAAAGATATGTTTGAGGCTGTGACAAGCCGCAGTGATGAGATGGACGCGGTGATCAAGGCCGCGGCTGTCGCTGACTACCGCCCGAAGTTCGTGAATACCGAGAAGACAAAGAAGAAAGACGGGGATATGGCGATCGAACTGGAGCGCACCGATGATATCTTAAAGTGGCTTGGTGAGCACAAAAAGGACAGCCAGTTTCTTTGCGGATTTTCCATGGAAACGGAACATATGCTGGAGAATTCCAGGGCAAAATTAAAGAAGAAGAACCTCGATATGATCGTTGCCAACAATCTGAAGGTTGCCGGTGCCGGTTTCGGAACGGACACGAACGTGGTGACGATGATCCGCGAGAATAAGGAGACCGAGCTTCCGATCATGTCGAAGGAAGAGGTTGCAGGGGCGATCTTAGACGAGATCTTTGAAATTAAAAGATAGAAAATTCCAATCTTTACCAGAAAATAGAAGATTCGACTACTCAGGTGCCTTTACAGGTGAAAAACGCAAGGCAGGCACAGAGTGGTGAAGATTGCTATAAATATAACGAATTTTAGGGCTTTCTTCTTGACGAAACGCTTAAATACTGGTAAAAATTAATTGGAATAAGAGCAGCAGAAAAAAACGGCAGTCAATGAAGGACCGCGGTTCTTTTGTGCTGTCAGCAGGAAAATATTGATAAACAGTAGCTGCCTCAACACAGGGCAGTTACGTTAGACGAAACACAAGATAGATTTGGAGGAAAATTTTTTGGCTTCATTAAATGATGAAATAAAGAGACGACGGACATTCGCGATCATTTCCCACCCGGATGCCGGTAAAACGACACTGACCGAGAAATTCCTGTTATACGGAGGCGCGATCAACCTTGCCGGAACCGTAAAGGGACGCAAAGCGACAAAGCACGCAGTCTCCGACTGGATGGAGATCGAGAAGGAGAGAGGTATCTCCGTAACATCTTCCGTACTCCAGTTCAATTACGAGGGATACTGCATCAATATTCTTGATACCCCAGGACATCAGGACTTCTCCGAGGATACCTACCGTACCCTGATGGCAGCGGACTCCGCGGTCATGGTCATCGACGGATCAAAGGGTGTCGAGGCGCAGACCATCAAACTGTTCAAAGTCTGTGTGATGCGCCATATCCCGATTTTTACCTTTGTAAACAAGATGGACCGTGAGGCGAGAGACCCGTTCGAGCTCATGAGCGAGATCGAGGAGGTTCTCGGAATCCATACCTGCCCGATCAACTGGCCGATCGGCTGCGGAAAGAGCTTCAAGGGCGTTTATGACCGCCAGACAAAGAAGATCACGACCTTCACGGCTGCCATGGGCGGACAGAAGGAGGTTGCCACAGAGACCTTCGACGTGGAGGGAACAGACGTGGATTCCGTTATCGGTTCTGATTTCCACGCTCAGTTGAGGGACGATATCGAGCTTCTCGACGGGGCAAGCGATGAGTTTGATCAGGAGCTTGTAAGTGCCGGAAAGCTTTCACCGGTGTTCTTCGGATCCGCTCTCACAAACTTTGGCGTGGAGACGTTTCTGGAGCATTTCTTAAATATGACGACTTCTCCGCTTCCGCGAAGAACGACAGACGGCGTGATCGATCCGTTCAGACCTGATTTCTCCGCCTTCGTATTTAAGATCCAGGCAAACATGAATAAGGCGCACCGTGACCGTATCGCTTTCATGCGCATCTGTTCCGGTAAATTTGAGGCCGGAATGGAAGTAAACCATGTCCAGGGCGGCAAGAAGATCCGTCTGACCCAGCCGCAGCAGCTGATGGCTGAGAGCCGTAAGATCATTGACGAGGCTTATGCCGGAGATATCATCGGCGTTTTCGATCCGGGTATTTTCTCCATCGGTGACACGCTCTGCACGTCCAACGAGAAGTTCCAGTTTGAGGGTATCCCGACCTTCGCTCCGGAGCATTTCGCGAGAGTCCGCCAGATCGATACCATGAAGAGAAAACAGTTCTTAAAGGGTGTCAACCAGATCGCTCAGGAAGGCGCGATCCAGATCTTCCAGGAGTTCAATACCGGTATGGAGGAGATCATCGTCGGCGTTGTCGGTGTCCTGCAGTTTGAGGTCCTGACCTACCGCTTAAAGAATGAGTACAATGTAGATGTAAGACTGGAACAGCTTCCGTTTGAGTACATCCGCTGGGTTGAGAATCCGGAGGAAGTGGATGTGGCGAAGATCCAGGGTACTTCTGACATGAAGCGTATCTGCGACCTCAAGGGCAATCCGTTATTGTTATTCATCAACAGCTGGAGTGTCGGCATGGTCGAGGAGAGAAATCCGAACTTAAAGCTCAGTGAGTTCGGAAAGAACTAATCAGGTTTACAAATTATATCATCACAGGAACATGCGGAACCAGTTGTTTCGACTGGGAATACCGCATAGACAGGAGGAATATAAGATGAGTAAGATCGATGTTGTAAGAGCAGCTATGGTCGAGGCGATGAAAGCAAAAGATAAAGAGAGAAAGGATTCCCTTTCCATGCTTCTCTCTGCGTTAAAGAACGCGCAGATCGACAAGCGTGAAGCTCCGCTCACAGAGGATGAGGAGAATGCGATCGTAAAGAAAGAGATCAAGCAGGTCAAGGAGACGATCGATACCGCTCCGGCAGACCGCGCTGATATCATCGAAGAGGCAAAGAAGAGACTGGCCGTATATCAGGAGTTCGCTCCGGCAGATATGACCGAGGACCAGATCAGGGAGACGATCGCAAAGGTTCTCGCAGAGCTTGGAATCGAAGCCCCGACAGCAAAGGACAAAGGAAAGATCATGAAGTCCTTAATGCCGCTTGTAAAGGGAAAGGCAGACGGCAAGATCGTAAATGAGATCTTAGCTGGATTCATGAAATAAGGTAAACGAACGAAACGCCTGCGAAGCAGACAATAAAGCGCGTAAGTGCGGGTTTGTGATCAGGCATGCAGCCAATAACTGGCGCACAGAATAAGTATGGTATAAGCGGGGCTGGCTTTATGATCTCGGAAACGCCCGGGATGAGACGGTCCCGCCTGTCTGTAAAATGGGTTATAACAAAAGAAATATGGAGGCGGAAATTTATGTATAAAGAGAAGATCAGCCGGTATATTGACGCGCACAGGAAAGAAATGCTGGAGGACATCGGAGCTCTTTGCCGGATCAACAGTGTGAAGGGGTCTTACCGTATCGGAAAACCGTATGGGGAAGGGTGCTCCGAGGCACTGCGTGCAGCTCTGCATATTGCGGAATGCTACGGTTTTTCCATCAACAACTATGACAACTATGTTGGAACCGTTGACATGAATGACAAAGAGGCACAGCTCGATATTCTGGCACATCTGGACGTTGTTCCGGCCGGAGACGGCTGGACCGTTACAGAACCTTTTGAGCCGGTAGTAAAAGACGGAAAGATCTATGGCCGCGGAACCGCGGACGATAAGGGACCGGCAATTGCTGCCCTCTACGCGATGCGTGCCGTAAATGAACTTGGAATTCCGATGAAAAAGAACGTCCGCCTGATCCTTGGCACTGACGAGGAGTGCGGAAGCTCCGATATCACCCACTACTACAGTGTGGAAAAGGAAGCTCCGATGACCTTCTCACCGGATGCGTCCTTCCCGGTGATCAATATCGAGAAAGGCCGGATCGGAGGTAATTTTACGGCAGAGTTCGAGCCGTCTGACCGTCTTCCGAAGATGGTATCCTTCCACAGCGGAACGAAGACGAATGTGGTTCCGGGCGCGGCAGAGGCATTATTTGAGGGTCTTGACGGAGATGAGACAGGGGCTCTCGCAAAGAGCATGGAAGAGGAGCTTGGAATCCGGTTCACGGTATCCTCTGAGGATGGCTGCTTGAAGATCGCTGCAGCTGGCGAAAACGGCCATGCAATGGCACCGTGGAAAGGAAAGAATGCCCTGACAGGACTCTTATCCCTGATCGAGCGTCTTCCGTTGGCGGAATGCGGACAGGTAAAGACAGTCCGCGCGTTAAACCGCCTGATGCCTCACGGTGACTGGTACGGCGAAGCGCTTGGAATCAAGATGAGTGATGAGGAGTCCGGCGAATTGACATTGGCATTCAGCATGTTGGATATTTCCGAGAAAAGCTTAGAGGGCGAATTCGACAGCCGCTGTCCGATCTGCGCCACAAAGGAAAACACCATTGATGTGATCCGTGAAAAAATGAAAGCAGATGGAATCTCCTTCAATACAGAAGAAATGAAACCGCCGCACCATGTACCGGCAGATTCTGATTTTGTGAAGACACTGCTCTCCGCATATGAGAAATATTCCGGAAGAAAGGGTGAGTGTATTGCCATCGGTGGCGGAACCTATGTCCACAATTTAAAGAACGGTGTTGCCTTCGGCGCTGCCCTTCCGGAGACCGAGAACCACATGCACGGCCCGGACGAATTCGCGGTGGTTGATGAACTCACAATGAGCGCGAAGATCTTTGCACAGGTGATTGTGGATCTTTGCTGTTAA